>OKRY01000096.1_pt1 | contig 53462 bp, 13 predicted proteins | sample 1601121 | NCBI WGS metagenome assembly OKRY01 (sample SAMEA3541546, study PRJEB24748) | human gut metagenome | biome: human gut; feature: human-associated habitat; material: faeces | place: China | collected 2012
AGCAAGAAAATAAGTACCAATTTTCATTTCGACTGGAAAGCTTTTTGAAACTTCAGCTTCAGGAAGCCAAGTCCAACGCGATGGCCGATATTAATTGTTTGTGTTAAAACCACAACAATTAATAAGAAGGTAGAAGTAAGTTTTACTTCTACCTTTTTGTTTATTTATTTAATTCTTCTAAGAACATTTTATTAAGCATTTGTGGATTTGCTTTTCCCTTTGTTGCTTTCATTGCTTGTCCTACTAAGAATCCTAGTGCTTTATCTTTTCCAGCTTTATAGTCTGCTATTGATTGTGGATTTGCTTCTAAAACTTGTGTTACAACTTCTTTTATAGCACCTTCATCAGAAATTTGAATCCATCCATTTTTCTTTATTATTTCTTCTGGATCTTGTGGATTTTCAAATAATTCTGTTACAACCTTTTTAGCTATTGCTGAACTTATTGTTCCTTTTTCAATTAATAAAATAGTTTTTCCAAGCTCTTCAGCTGTAAATGGTATTTGGTCTGGTTCCATTTCTTTTTCATTTAATATTCTTGAAATATCTGATAAAATCCAGTTTGCTGACAATTTTGGATTTCCACAAACTTCTTTTGCACCTTCAAATAAATTAGATAAATATTTTGAAGCTGTTATTAAGTTTGCATCTTTTTCAGATAATCCATATTCAGACATATATCTAGATTTTCTACTTTCTGGTAATTCTGGTAAATTATCTTTTATATTTTGAATATATTCTTCAGATAAACGAATTGCTACTAAATCTGGATCTGGGAAATATCTATAATCTTGAGCATCTTCTTTACTTCTCATTGGGAATGTTCTTCCAGATACATCGTCCCATCTTAAAGTTGTTTGCTCAATTACCCCACCTTCTTCTAGTACATCAATTTGTCTATTTGCTTCATAATCAATAGCTCTTACTATTGATCTAAATGAGTTCATATTTTTCATTTCTGTACGAGTACCAAATTCTGTTGCACCTTTTTTTCTTACAGAAACATTGACATCTGCACGAAGTGAACCTTCTTGCATTTTACAGTCAGATACTTCAATATATTCAAAAATTGATTTAAGTTTTCTTAAATATCTTTCAGCCTCTCCTGCTGAACGAATATCTGGTTCAGATACAGACTCAATTAATGGTACACCAGCTCTGTTTAAATCAACTAAACTACCTCCACCAAACTCATTATGATTTAATTTTCCTGCATCTTCTTCAATATGAATACGGGTTAAACGTATTTTTTTAGGATTACCTTCATCATCTTCAATTTCTACATATCCGTGTTCACAAAGAGGTTTATCAAATTGTGATATTTGATATGCTTTTGGAAGATCAGGATAAAAGTAATTTTTTCTATCATTTTTACTATTTCTTGAAATTTCGCAATTTGTAGCTAAACCTGCTTTTACTGCGTATTCAACAACTTTTTCGTTCAATACAGGTAATGTACCAGGCATTGCCATACAAATTGGACAACAATGTGTATTTGGCTCTCCACCAAATTCTGTAGGACAACTACAAAAGATTTTTGTTTTTGTAGAAAGCTCTGCATGAACTTCAAGTCCTATTACTATTTCATAATCACTTCTTGACATATAATTAGCTCCTTTCACGCAAAGTGAGAAAAAGGGTTATATTTTTAGTTGTTTATTTAACTAATTTTTTATAGACTGTCCCAATTTCCCATTTTGGGGAAATTAGAACCGTCCCCTTTTCCCTTTTTTTCTTTTATCTATTTTTTAAATTCTGGTTTGTAATTTTTTCTGAAGTTTGTTGCTTGTTCGTAGGTGTATGCTGCATTTAGTATTGTTTCTTCTGTGAATTTGTTTCCTATTAGTTGCATTCCTACTGGCATTCCTTTGCTGTCTACTCCACATGGAATTGATATTCCTGGAAGTCCTGCTATGTTTACAGATACTGTACAGATATCTGCTAAATACATTTCTAATGGATTGCTTGATTTTGAACCTAATTCGAATGCTACTGTTGGTGATGTTGGAGTTAATATAACATCATATTTTTCGAAAGCTTTTTCAAATTCGTTTGTTACTAATGTACGAACTTGTTGAGCTTTTTTGTAATAAGCATCATAATAACCTGAACTTAATACATATGTTCCTAGAATAATTCTTCTTTTAACTTCTGGACCAAATCCTTCGCTTCTTGAATTTACATATATATCTTTTAATTTTTCAAAGTTTTCTGTTCTGTATCCATATCTGATACCATCAAATCTACCTAGGTTAGAGCTTGCTTCTGCACAGGCAATTATGTAGTATGTTGCTAGTGAATATTCTGCAACATCTAATGAAAATTCCTCTACTTCTGCTCCTAGCTCTTTATATTTTTCTATTGCCTCTTGTAATTTTGCTTTAACTTCTTCATTTATACCTTCACCAAAGAATTCTTTTGGAACACCAATTTTTAGACCTTTAACATCATTTTTTAATGCTTTAGTATAATCTACTTTTGGTCTTTCTATTGATGTCGTATCTTTTGAGTCATGTCCTGCTATTAAATTTAAAAGCATTGCACTATCATAAACATCTTTTGTGATTGGTCCTATTTGGTCTAAAGATGAAGCAAATGCTACTAAACCATATCTTGAAACTAAACCATATGTAGGTTTTAATCCTACAACACCACAAAAAGCTGATGGTTGACGAATAGATCCTCCTGTATCACTACCAAGAGCCCAAGGTACCATACCTGCTGCAACAGCTGCTGCAGAACCACCTGATGAACCACCTGGTACTGTATTTAAATTCCATGGATTTTTTGTTTTCTTAAATGCTGATGTTTCTGTTGAACCACCCATTGCGAATTCATCCATATTTAATTTTCCTAGGTTTATTAAACCTTCATTATTTAATTTTTCGATAACTGTTGCATCATATGGTGAAACAAAGTTTTCTAGCATTTTTGAGCTACAAGTTGTTTTTATACCCTTTGTGCATAAGTTATCTTTTATTCCAATAGGAATTCCGGCAAAATTTGATTCTATTTCCCCATTTTTTACTTTTTTTTCTATTTCTTTAGATTGCTCTATTGCTTCATCTGTTAAAGTTGTTACAAAAGCTTGTACATCTGGCTCTTTTTCTGCAATTCTATCTGCATATGCTTTTGTTATTTCTGTTATTGTTAGCTCTTTAGAAGCTAATTTTTCTTGAAGTTCATGTACTGTAAGTTCTGTAATATTCATTAAATTTCCTCCCTTCGCATAATTCATCTGCATTAATAAATTTGATGATTTTCGAACCTTATGAAATGTCATTTTTAATTATTGTATAACTTTTGGTATTTTAAACATTCCTCTTTCTTGTGCAGGAGCATTTTGAAGCAATGCATCTCTATCACCGAATTCTACAATTTCATCTTTTCTGAATACATTATATTTATCATTTGCACCTATTGTTTCTCCTAAACCATCTGTTGGTGCATTATTTACTTTTTCTGCGAAATTTAATATATCTTGTAAATGTAATAAATATGTATCAACCTCTTCATCTTTTAATTTAAGATGTGCTAAATTTGCTATGTGCAAAAGTTGTTCACGACTAACTTGCATGGTATCATCTCCTTTTACGAATTTGTTCAACATTATATAGCTTTTTTTTGAAAAAAACAAGACCTAAATTTGAATCTTGTTGTCAATGTGTCAATGGGGACGGTTCTGATTGACAACCTTGACAATTGTGTCAGTGGGTGTCAGTGGGAACGGAGCCTTTTGACACATTTTTCTTATATATAAGTGGCAACAGAACTTTTTGATGTCCTCTTACTATTTTATTAAGTTTCATATTTTAGGTCTTGAATTATTATTTCGTTATGGTAAAATAATATCAAATTTATAGATTCTTAGGAGGGATTAATTATGAACTTTAATAAATGTAAAAGATGTGGTTGTTTTTTTGTTGCAAATGGTGATACTTGTCCTGTCTGCACAAAAAAAGATAATAGTGATATTTCAACTTTGAATAGTTACTTTGCAGAGAATGAAAATACTCATTCTATTTCAATAAATAATTTGGCAAATATTACTGGAGTTTCTACTAAAAATTTGGCCAGATTTGTTGATGAGAAAAAATTGGATTGTTGGAAACATATTAATTTATAGGTGTAATAAATACAATTAAAAAACAGGATATCCCTGGTGTTGGAATATTCTGTTTTTTTGCTGTATTTTATTACATTAAATGGCTGTCAAAGAGAACCGTCCCCATTGACACATATTGTTATTTTTAGCAGTGCCTAATTTATTTAATTCAATTTGTATATCATATAGCTTTTCTCCATTTTCATCTATAGCTGTGTTTGTAGATGGCATTGCATTTTCTTTTTGGGTTTGCTCTAAGTCTTGTGCTTGCACATCTGCCTTGCTTAATGTTGTTTTTAAACTATTTGTATATTGTTTATTTATTTTTAAACTAAATATACCTACCAAGATAATTAGCATTATATGCTAAATTTCCGTAGATAAAATTAATGGAGCATAGCCTTTTGCTATGCTCCACTTTTAATTAATAATTATCTTTTTTTAATAACTTTTTTAATTAATAATCATCTAACTTATAACAATCTTTTAATTAATAATCATCTAATTTATAACAATTTTTTAATTAATAATTATCTTTAAATTTAATATTTATCTTTTGAATCAAATCTTTTTTCCAATAATTACTTTTTTGAATTGAACTTTTTTATTAATAACTATTGTGAATAAAACCTTTTAATTAATAATCATCACTTTTTACTTTTTTTGTACTTAAAATTCTTTATCCTTTGTCCATAAGCTCTACTTTCCGTAGTTTTTCTTTGGATTTTATAAAATTTTATCTTTTGTTTTTTATTTTTTTATCTTTTGCTTTTTTTACTTTTTCTTTTGTTTTTAGTTGTACTTATTCTTTTGTAAATTCTTTTTTAGTAAGCTTACACTTCCTACTAATGCTGTTAATACTACTAGAATAGCTAGCATGTATTTTAGGTCTTGTGAACCTGTTTTTACTGTTAACATTACTGGCGCATCATCTATGTCATCTTCACCAGGGACATTATTGTTTGGCGTTGAGTCTATATCTGGTGTTCCGTAATCGTTATGATCTTTACTTATTTCTGCGAAATTTATTTTTACACCCAAGTTTGTTGGTGAATTAATCCATTTTAGAACAATTATTACTTCTGCACTTTCTCCTGGTTGTAATAGTTTGTCTTTTAGTTCATCAGTCACAACTGTGCCATCTTCAAGCATTTTCCAATTTGGATTATCTGCTTCTTCAAATTCTAATCCGTCTGGTATTCTATCCTTTATTTCCTTAGCATATCCTGCAATTTCTCCTTCGTTAGTAATTCTAACTTTATATTCAAATTTAACTACTACTGAATTTATTTTGCTCTTCTTTAGGTCTACTTTTACTACTTCTTCAGGGTCATCTTCTGCATGATGTCCTGTTTCTGTTACAAATGTTTGTCCATTTTCTGTTACCATTGTATTGGTTACCCATTTACGTAATGCTAAGTCGAAGTATAGAACTCTAACTTTTTCAATATCTTCGTCATCTTCACCTTTCCATTCATTTGGTGTTGAATCACGGTCTTCTCTGTGAATTCCTTTTTTGTCAGTTTGCTCGCTTATTTGAGCATGATTGATTAAAATTCTATCAGATGTTGTTGGCTCTACTACTTTAAATGCAATTTTAACATCTTTATATTCAGGTGTATCAAATGTTGTTCCATCAGGACGTTCAAAAGATAACATTAAGTTTTGTCTCTTTTCTGTTTCTTTATCTTTTGAACAATAATTTGTAACAACAGATTTTACCTTTGAAACATCCAATGTTTCTTTTCCTTCAGCATCAAGCATTTTCCATTCATACATTTTATTAGTTTCATTATATGGTATAAACTCTAATCCTTCTGGAATATCATCCTTAATTTGAGTTGCATATCCATCTTTACTTCCTTCATTATAAACTCTTATTGTATAAATAACTGTATCATTTGTGTGAACAATTACTGGCTCTTTTGTATGCTTGTAATCTGCTGTAGTATTTTCTTTATTTTTTAGTGCTGTAGCATCTACTTCAGGAATTCTGTCTGTAATTATTTGTTTATTTACTCCTGTTATAAATTTACGTAATGCTAAATCCATATAAGTTACTCTAATGTACTCAACGTCTTCATCATCTTCACCTTTCCATTCGTTTGGTGTTGAATCTCTATCCCTTACAGGTTTACCTCTGTCATCTTGGTCATCTGATATTTGTGCCTCATTTTTAATTATTTTTGCCCAATCTTGTTTACAAATAACTTTAAAGTCTACTTGTACATATTTTGTATCTAATTTTTCTCCATTAAAAGCATTAAGTATATTGTCATCGCCATTTTCTTTAGATAAATAATCACTTACAATATATTTAGCTTTTTTAACATCATCTGTTTCTTTATTATTTTCATCTAATAATTTCCAATTAAATTTTTTGTTTATTTCACTATCCTTTACATATTCAAGACCTTCTGGTATATCATCTTTTATTAAAGATGCATATCCAGATACAGTTCCTTCATTGTAAACAGAAATTGTATAAGTAACAATATCATCTACAGATACTTCTACAGGCTCTTTTGTATGAGTATAAGTTGCTGTTGTAACATCATCAGGTTTATCTCTTAAGTCTTTAATATTAATTAAAGGTTCACGAGCATATTTTAAGTCTGCTGAATTGTCATCTACAGTATCTTTTTGCTCTTCATCATTATTATTTCCTTCCTGGCTATCATCTGTTTTTTCTTGACCTTCATCTTTTGTAGTTTCATTATTTGTTGATTCATCATTAGTTACCTTATTTTTATCTTCTGTGTTTTCGCTATTTTCATCTTTTGTACTTTCATTATTTTTGTCTTGTGTATTTTGTTTTTTATCTTCAGTATCTGTATTATCTTTTAGCATTTGTTCGTCATTTACAGCTGTAATATATTTTCTTAGTGATAAGTCGAATGCTTCAACAATAACTTTTTCAAAATCATCATCATCTTCTTGTCCAGGTACATATGTTTTATTTAATTCGTCGTCTTTGTACTTAGACATTTCTTCTGATGTTTCTGGAATTTTAACATTGTTTGTTACTGAATCCCTATCCACTGTTTCACTTGTTCTATCATCAGCCTTGCTTAAACTAATTTCTGCTATATTAGTTAATACAGTTTTTAACTTAGCCTTTTCAGAAACTCTACATTTAATTTGAATTTCTTTACTATCTAAATCTCCAGTTACTTTATTTTTAGCTTTAATTAAATTGTCAACACCATTTTCATCAGCATATGCTTTTGATAAATTCTTTGTTCTTACAGTTCTACCAGTTTCGTCATTTTCATCAAGTGACCAACCTCTTTCTTTATTGAAGTCGTCATCAACAAATTCTAACCATTCTGGTAAATGATCTGTAATTTCTTCAGCATATCCATCAATTTCCCCTTCATTATAAACTCTAAGTGTATAAATAACTTCTTGCTCTTTATATGCTCTTACTGGATTTTTCTTGTGATTATATACAGCTGTTGTTTCTGTAGGATCTTCTCCATTAGGTCCTTCATTTATTCCATCAGTTATTACTTCTGGAATTCTATCTTTTGTTTCTTCCTCGGTAATTTCACCTTCATTAGTATCTGGATATGCTACAGATGTAATAGATTTTCTTAATGCTAAATCGAAATACTCATTTTTAGCAGTTACTACAATCTTATTTTCATTATAATCAAATGTAACTAATCCGTGATTTTCATCATCAACTAACTCAACTGATTCAACTATATATTTTTCATCATCAAATTTTCCAGTTGTATTTGTTGTTACTTTTAATTTAATTGGTGCATCTAACAACATATATCCTTTTGGTGCAGTTACCTCAGTCAATACAATTGTATATTCTTCAAGTCTATCTCTTCCAATTTCTTCAATTCTAATGTCTTTAATTTCAAGTTTACCATCTTTAACAACTACATTATCTACAGGTAAAATTTGTTCCATTGAATCTACATCTTCTGTAGATTTGTATAAAGTATGTTCCTTACCATCTTTTTCAACATGTATATTAAATACTGCTCCATCTAATGCTTTTTCTGTATAGCTATCAACTTTATTTAAAATTAAGTCATATTTACCTTTTATTCTTTCATTTTTAATAGTTGAACCTATTCCAGTAGCAATTGATAAGTCTCCTACATAATCTCCACCTTGTACAGTTTCTAGGTTTTCAATTACATATTTACCATCTCTAACAACAATTTTTATTCTTAAAATAATATCATCTTTATGGTTTTTATATAGCCAATCAAATATACCATCTGTTGAATGTTCATGTAATGTATATGTATATGTTCCAGATTTTTCAATTAAAATATTATTTATTTCAATTACTCCATCAGCTCCATCAACTGTTGATGTTACTAAACCTTCTGTGTTCATATTTTCTAATGTGTTAGCATTTCTTAATTTTACAATATTTTTTCCATCTGATACTGATAAGTCAAATGTTACTCCATTCATTCCCTTCTTATTATCTTTATCTATTTTTCTTAAATGTAATTTATATTTCTGTGGATTTTTTATTGCAAAGTTAAGCTCTGAAATTCCATCTTTTCCTACAGATTGACTAACCTTTACAAAGTTTTTAATTACATCTGTGTTTTCATTAAGTTTTACTTTATTGTTAGAATCTGTATTATTATACGCATACCATTTATTTTCAGTTGGTACTCCATCTTCATCAACGATTTGGAATGTACCATCTGCTTTTACAATTGTATAAACTAAAATCTCTTTATGCTCTAGCACATTGACGAACTCTTCACCAGCAGGTTTTGCCTCTGTTACTAAGTATCTTCTTAAGCCCGCATTAGCATATTGGTCTATAAAGCTTATATTACCATCTTTATCTGTTACTTTTGTTACAACTCCTGTAAATCCATCTGGTGTTTCTGCTTTTATTTCAACATTTTGAAGATTTACTTCGTCATCTCCAAATATCTTTTTATTTACATTAACTCTAATTTTTACAGGGTTTACAACCGTAACATTTACTGTATAAATACTATCTTCTACAGATGTGCTAATATCTTTAATATATTGATTTCTTGGATCTGATTTATCAATTTTAGTATCTGAATCTTTAGGATTATTTATATCGCCATTATACCATTCGTAATATCCAGCTGATTCATTAAACTTACTGTCTGTTATTACAACTTTACCATCACCAGAAATTTTAACATATATTTTTAAGTATGTTTTTTCAAGAATATTTGTATATCTTGCACTAGGTGATGATTTTTCTGTTACATAGTAAATATAATTTCCAGCACGCATTGGTGATTCAGTTTTTTCAATGCCTGATGTAACTTCTCCTTCAAATCTATCACTAAATGTTTTTGTAGAAACATCTTGTCTTCTTACTTTAAAGTGTGAGCTTGCTAAATCATTATTAGAAGTGTCTTTTTTAATAATATTTGTATTTATTTTAACAGGGTTTGTTACAACTACATTTAATGTATAAACATTATTTTGTGGACCAGATACATTTACACTTATAAATTCACTGTTTTCAACTTTTGTTCCATCACGTTTGCTAATATCACCTTTATAAATTTCATAATAATTATCAGCAACTTGGAATTTACTATTTGTAATAGATAATCTACCATTTGCATCTAGGTGAACATATACTTTCATATATTTTCCCTCTAATACATTTACATATTGTTTTCCTGGTGTAGCTGTTTCTGTAATATAATATATGTAATTTCCAGCACGCATTGGAGTTTCATTAATTATTTTTAGCTCTTCATTATTTAATACTTGTTTTATATTACCATTTGAATCTTCTCTGTACGCTGTAAATTTACTACCTTTTACATTGTTTTCAGCAGCATCCTTTTTAATTACGTTAAAGTTATAATTTGTAGGGTTTTCAACTTCAACTTGAATAATGTTTACACCATTTGAATCTTTAGTAATTTCAATATTCTTTACAAATTGATATGCAATATCATCATTTAGGACTGTATATTTTCCATTGCTTACTGAACATATTTCAAACTTCTTGCCGCCTTTTTCTATTATTGTTATATTGCCTTTATTATCAAGTGAAAGGAATAATTTTATTGCTTTATCTTTAAATACATTTACATATGTACCATTCTTATTTGATATACTACTTTCTGTTATATAATAGTCGTAAGTACCTGGTAACATATTTTTTTCAGTTATTTCTGTATCATCTGTTACCCCACCATTAAATATCTCATTATCAAATCTTTTAACAACAAATATAGAACCTGTTAAAGTATTATTCGCCGTATCTTTTTTGGTAAGATTCATTTTGTAATTTAAGGTATTTCCAACCTTTAAAACAGTTTTTGGAATAGCTCCATCTTGTGTCTTTAAAGAAACTAAGCTAATAATTGCTTTGCCTTCCTTGGTTGCATCTACATTAGTATTGTCCTTATATACATGGAAATGTTTATCAGCAGCTACTGTACTACCAAATTCTGTTCCGTTTTCATCAGAAACATATGTAATTGTTCCATCTCCAGTAATCTTTAAATATACAACTATTTTGTATCCTTCTAATAAATTATTATATATTTCACTTGCTGTTTCAATTTCTGTTATTTCAAATTTATAAATACCAGCACTCACATCTTCTTCTGAAACAAATGCTAAACCATCTTTATCTGTTACTACTGTTTTTGTATTACCACTTATTGAATTTGTTATATTAAATTTAACATTTGGTATATTATTCTCTGAACTTGCTACAACTTTATGTATTCCAAATTCCAATTTAAGTGGATTTTTAACCTCTACTCGTATTGTGTAAATACTATTTGATTCTTGTACATATGCTTTTACAAATCTGCCCATTGGTCCTGATGTTGCAACTAAAGTATCTGTATCTTTAGGGTCATCAATATTACCTTTTCTCCATTCATAATAACTTGTTGAGTCTTCAAATTTACTATTTGTTAAAGTTACTTTTCCATCACCATAAACTTTAACATAAAGTTTTAAGTATCCATCTTCTAATATATTGCAATATTTTGTTGCTGGAGAGCTGGTTTCTTTAATATAGTAAATATAATTTCCAGCTAGCATTCTGTTTTCAGTTACTTCTACTTTATCAGTAACAGCATCATCAAATATTTTATCATTTGAATTTGTTGAAACAACTTGTCTTCTTACTTTAAACTTAGAGTTAGCAAGTGATTTTCCAGTTGTATCTTGTTTTGCAATATCTAAATTATAAGTAACAGGGTTTACAACATTTATTACTAATGCCTTTTCTGTACTTGCTGTACCACGAGAATCTACACTAACTGATATACATGAATCATTATTTATTTTTTTGCCATTTCTTGTAGTTATATCACCTTCGTATAATTCATAATATTTTTCTGAACTAACAAAGTTACTGTTTGTAATAGTTAATCTACCATTTGCATCTAGGTGAACATATACTTTCATATATTTTCCTTTTAAAACATTAACATATTGTGCACCTGGTTTAGAATTATTATTTGTAGGTGTAGAATTTTCTGTAATATAGTATATGTAATTTCCAGCTTCAGCAGGATTAATTTCAACATCTCTTAAATAATCATTATTTAATAATGTTGATATTTTCCCTGTTGAATCTTGTTGGATTACTGTGAATTTACTTCCTTTTGTTGAAATTTTTTCAGCATTATATTTAAATATCTTAACTTTATATTTTGTTGGGTCTTTTACTTCAACTTTTAATACACTAACCCCATCGCCATTTTTATATACAGTAATATCTTTTACGTATTTATATGCTTCGTCTGACCTATCTAACAATGTATAATTTCCATTACCGTCAATTGAATATATTGCAAATTTATTACCAGAATCATCGTTAACAACAGTTAATGTACCATCAGCACTAAGTTTTGTATAAACTTTTATTGCCTTATTTTTAAATACATTTACATATACACCAAGTAAATTATTAACATCTGTTTCTGTTATATAATATGTATATGTGCCTGGAGTCATATTACTTTCTGTTATTTCGATATCATTTGGATCGTCGGAAACCATTTTGTTAAAAATCGTATTTCCATCTCTTTTAACTTCGAAATTAACTCTATTTATTGCTTTACTTTCAGAATCTAATTTAACAAGGTCAACTTTATATTCGATTGTATTTCCTACAGTTAAAATTGCTGTAGGAATATCACCATTTTGCTGTCCTAACTGTATTAAATTCTTTATTTTTTGTCCCTCGGCAGTTGAACCTATTGCAGTATTACCTTTATAAACGTAATATCTTTGCATTAATGGTTCTGAAATAAGTGGTGTACCATTTTCATCTGCAACAAATGTAATACCTCCTGCACTATTAAGTTTTATATATGCAATAATTTTATATCCATCTAATATATTATTATATATTTTGCTAGCAGATTCAATTTCTGTAATTTCATATTTATATACACCTGGTTCTATATATTTTTCCTCGATATTGCAAAATCCATCTTTGTCCGTAGTTAATATACTCGTTTTATTTGAAGCAGTGCTTGTTATGCTAAACTTAGCTCCCTCTAGGACATCACTATCGTCTGAATAGGCAACTTTCTTCTTAATTTTAAATTGTATTGTCATTGGGTTTTCAATTTTTACTGCTATTTTATTTATTCCAGACGATTTATCAATCTCAACTGAAATATATTTTTTAAAGAAAGATAATTGATTAATATCTGTTATTTCTGTTCCATTTGATGAACAAATTTTATATGGTTTATTTTTATCTTTAAAATTAACATCACCATCAGCAGAAATGCTAACATTAATTTCAACATAGTTATCCTCTAGTACATTAATAAATTTGGTACTTGCTACTTTATCCTCATATACCTTTATAGTATAATCGCCAGCTTTTATATTAGTTTCGTTTAATGATATTGTTCCATTAACTCCAGTATACTCTGTATGACTTCCACTTGCACTACTTATAATTGTAAATTTTGTGTGAGATATTGGCGTATTATCATCTCCAGCTACAACTTTATTAATTTCTACATTAAAGCTAGTTGAGTTCCCTATAACAATTTCTATACTTTGAATTCCATTTTCATCTGTAGTAATTGGTTTCAAAGTTACTCCAAAATCACTAAGTGGTACTTCTGTTTGTTGTCCATTTTCATTCTCCTTTAATACACAAGATTTTATTATACTTAGTTTTCCTGAATTTGAAAGTTGTGCTTTTAATTTTATTTTAGAGTTTCCTAAAATATTTACATATGGAGTATCTGTACTACCATTAGCTCCTTTTGTATATAGCTCTGAAATTGTATACTCTATAGTAGTATTTTCTTTTACTTTGTCTTCCATAAATTCCAAAGATGTTTTTCCATCTATATAATGCATTCCCGAAAGTGAACTTTCTACAGAAATTTGTGTTCCATTAAGTGGATTTCCAGCAGAATCTACTTTTAACAATTTGAACTTGTATTCTAATGGGTTAGTTATACTCACATCTATTGTTTTTGTTCTACCATCTTTACCAGAACTTATTTTAACATATTTTAAAATATTACTTAATTCACTGCCAGTTACCTGGTTATCATTGCTATCTATTACCATCTTTTGTATACAGTTTATATTGTCTTTATCATTTACTTTGAATATTAACTTTAATGTTTTATTTCCTAATACATTAACATGTCCTGGTGCTGTTTGATATTCATTTATGCTATATGTTATTATATCTCCTATTCCAATTTCTCTTTCCATATATTCTGTAGAGCTTGAACCAGCATAAATAACTTGTTTTTGTTTAGTTTTTTCATCTTCTATTGACAATTGCGCTCCAGATAATGGCTTTCCATCACTACCAACTTTGTTTAATCTTACCTTCATTTTCATTGGATCCTTAATTGTTACAATTAATTTCCACATATCATCTTTTTCAGTAGTTACTTCAATATACTTCTTTAATTCAGAGTTTTCGTCTCCATCTACATTATAGCTTAAAACAGATAATTTTGAATTTTCATATTTTGTCTTAACATATATCTTTTTATCTTTAAATATATTTATATATGGATCTGCAGCTGCTTCTTCTACAATTTCCCAAGTATCTATCTGGCCACTACTTTTTATAATTACTGGAATTCCACTGCCTGTTGTTTCATTTTGTAATTGACAGATTGGCTTAGTTGCATCTACAGCTCTGTTATATGCATTAATTACAGCTACAACTCCAGTTTTACCATTTGAATCCTTTTTATTTAACTCTATATAATATTCTGGAGGATTTATCAATTGTACAGTTATTTTTTGATTTTTAGAATCAGTTGTATCCAATCCAAATTTAACATAATTTTTAACAAAATCTAATTCATACGGTGGCGTTACACTACCATTTTTAACTATTTCATAATATGAATTTCCATTACTTTGGTCTAGCATAGTTGCATTAATAGGTTTTATAATACCACTAGGATCTGTTTTTATATGTAGTTTAATTGCCCATCTCCTATATATATTTTTAAATCCATTCTTTGTGTTACGCTCTGTAATTGTATAAACATATTCTGAGTTTCCTATAAGTTTTCTCTTGTTGTTTACATCTCCTCCTATATCTGAACAAGTACCAGACATATAGCCTGAATATACAGTTGAATTTGTTACTCCAGGTCCAGATAAACTAATATCAAGATTAACACCACTTATTATATTTCCATCATTATCTTTATCATAACCAATGTGATTATTTTCTATATCTTTCTTTTCTAAAGAAAATGCTGAATAATTTACTTCATTTGGTATTGTTACAATTATTGTTTTGTCTATTACATTAACAGAAAGACCCTTAATTGTGTTTGTTCCCTCTCCCCCTGTCATAACAGCTTCTACAGAAACATTATTTATTGTTAATGGTGCATTTGTAGCATTTATTTCTAGCTGTATCGTTGTATTTTTTAACATTGTAACTCCTTCTGGAACAGCTTGTTCATTAAAGTATATAGTATAATTTTTTCCAATCTCAATTCCGTTTGTAACAAATGCTGTACCAGATTTATCAGTTGTTATTTGCGTTTGACGAAGAAATGTAGCAGATGATGAATCTCTTCCAAATACATTAAATGTTACTCCTTCAATACCTTCTCCACCAGATGTTGTTTTTACTACTTGAACATTATATGCATCTATTGGGTTTACAATATAAATATATATAGTTCCATCTTTAATTTCTACTTTTATATATTTAAGTAAATATGCTTGGTCTGTACCATCTACTTTCAATGTAGTACTAATATTTTGTTCGCTATCCATTTCAACTTCAAGCTTTATTGTTCTACCTTTAAAAATATTTGAATAACCTGTAGATGTAGCTTCTTCCACAATTTCATACTCATATTTTTCAGCAATTTTTACATCATCAATGTTTATTGCTCTCTCTCTAAATGTCTCACTATTTACTAGTGTTTTTTCAGTTGGTTTTGTTTGTTTAACTAAAAATCTTGCAGAAATATCACCTGTAGTAGTTACATTTGACCAATCTATATTTCCCTTAGTATCTTTTGGCAAGTTATTTAAAGATTTCTTTATAAGCTTTAATGAGTATTTATATTCATTAGCCCATCTTATTGTAAATGAATTTCCACCATTTCCAGTTATAGATAATTTCGTACCATGAGTAGTTGGATTATACGCTAACCATCCATCTGAGCCATTTAATTTTACTGCAAGTATGCTTATATTAACTTTTTTATTTGAATCTACATATATTTTTACAATAGCACTTACAATCGTACAATTATACTTACTATCTGGCGTTTCTGTAATTTTATATAAATAACTTGTATTAATATTAGCCTCATCTATTTTATTAATTAATGAATCAGCTGTTTCTGTTGTTACAAATCCTTGTAAATTCTCACCATAATTATTTAATAGTCTAATTGCAGAAGATATCTCTTTCACATCTGAATTTGATACAGCTTTTCTTACACCAAATGTAATTCCACCTAATTTTTTACTAAAACTTCCATATGCATGCTTATTAAGTGAAACGGAAAATGGAACTGTATCTTCTTCATTTGGTATATTTATTACAACTTTATGCTCATTCCCATCATTTACAACTTCCACTACAGAGCTTTTACCAGTCTTCTTTAAATATTTCTCTATTATGGCCGCATCTTCATTATGCCAATTTATCTCTCCAACTTCAATATTACCATTTGATAATACATTTACAGAAATACCTAAATATCCCATACCCGACGCTGGGTCACTTGTAAATATTTTTTTATATCCTGTAGGTGCAGAATTTTCAGTTACTGTAAATTTGTAGGTTTCTCCTGGAAGTGTATTATTTGTAGTAATTTTTTGTCCATTTGGATTACCACTTATACTTTCAGTTCCATGATTTTCATCTCTTACAAATCTTGTTATTGTAAAATTACTTCCATCTACTTTATTACCATCTACATCAACTTTATTAACAACAAAAGAGAAGTTTGTTGTTTTAGTATTTGGTATTGTTATAGTAACTGTTGCTGTATCAGTTCCAGTTTTAGATACAGTTGCCTTTTTAGCAATTTCTTCTTGTTCAGAATTTGCAGTTTTACCAGATATAAGTTGATGTGATATTGTTGGTGTGCCCAATTTATATGTACCAAGAGAATTTCCTGTTTTATTAATTTTTAAAATCCATTCATAATTTGTAATCTTCAAATATTCATTATTATAATTATTATCATAATATTCTTGTATAGCGTATTGGTCAGTAGTATTATTTTCTAGTTTAAATGACTTATCAATTGTAGCTATACCACCACTTCCATTTGAAGTAATTGGTCCAGATGAAGTTAAATCTGTTCTTGTTCCATCTGAATTAATTTTGTATACTTTAAACTTTCTATCCAAAATAGCAGAATTATTTGTTGAATTTATCTTTTTAATTTGTAATTTATAATTTTTAGGTGGTATTGTAGGATTTTCAACTTTAATAGTTATTACAAATTCATTAGAATTCGAACTATTTTTTTCAATACTTATTACAACATCAGTTGTTGTTTTTCCATCAGATAATAAAACTTTAGATACTGTTAATGTTGTAGTTCCATTTTCATTTATTGTTGTATATCCAGGAGGAGTTTTACCATTTTCCCAAGCTGTTATTTGTTTAGGAATATATGCATCTCCCTTAGTATTTGTTCCTTTTTTAATCTTCAAATTTATTGGATTCTTCAATTTTAATATACTTGTATCTGAAGGAGTATTTTCAGTAATTATAATGCTATCTTCATCATTTAAATTATTTTTTGTAATCGCTGTAGAAAGTGTTCTAGTATATCCTGATGATGTTGATGGTATGTTGTTAGAATTCATTGGTGTATTACCTGTAACATTAAACGTAATACCTGCTGTAGGTTTTTTATTTACAGTTTTATATATTCGTAAAGAATACAAACCGTTAATTTCAATATTTTCTACACTCAATGTTATTAATCCATATGAATTTACTGATACATTAACTTTAACATAAAGACCATTACTTAAAACTACATTATTTATAGTCGTACTAGAGTTTATTGCACATTCAGTTCCTGTAGTATTATTGCCATTTACATATACAGCAATTTTTTCAAGTTTATATGTATTTGAATTTTTAAATGCTTTAATTTTTATGGCATCTCTTAATTTTGAATACCCAGATGGTGCAGTTGTTTCTGTTAAAGTATATTCATCAGTAACATTTATATTTTCTTTTGTTATAGATTGAGTATATATTGTAGTATAACCCATATTTGAACCAATAGAAGATACAATTCCACTATTGCCAAACAAATTAGTTGTAGTGTCTGTTCCCTTTGTTAACTTAAATTGTGCACCTTTCATAGCATTTCCATATTGGTCAACCTTCTTAGCTCTTAATTGATATTGTCCAACTCTATAATCTTTCCAACATATTCCAATTGAACTATCAGAAACTGTTATTTTTGCTGCATATTCAGTAACATTATTAGAAACTTGTTTGTTATCTTCACTAATTGTTATTATACCATTACTTGTAGAAACCTCGCTCCCAGTAGCTGTTACAACTGCTACTCTACTAATTTTATAATTAAATCCGTCTCTCTTTTTATAAACTCTAAGTTTTAAATTCAATTTGGATTTTTCGTACCCAGTAGGTGCTGATGTTTCTGAAAATGTGTACTCATCATATTTCAAAACATCATCAATCTTTACTTTATTAGTATCTCCAAAATAAATATCTGTCTTTTTATTAGCTTCAATAACAACATTACTTTTACCACTTGAATAACCATTTACAGCTGAAGTAGATTGATTTTTGTATTGTTTTACATTAAAACCTACACCACTCATTATCTTTGATAAATCATTTGAATTATCTTCCATTGACCTTTTTAAAATATCCAAAGAATATGTTCCGTCAATAATTGGAGAGTCTGCATGAACAAATGTAATAGTATCTGCATTATAATAAACTCTAAAAGTTGCAGAATCTTTCGTCGTTTGTCCATTATATGTTCCATCTGTAGTTGTTATTAAAGTTCCATCTGTATTGTATATTTTTACATTTTTGATCTTTATTTGTTTATTTCCATCAGTACCAACTATATTTCTTTCAACAAATACTATATATGTATTTGGATCTTTAGAAAAGTTTGGTGGTGTATTTGTTTCTTTTATAACGAAATAATCAAATAATAAAGATGGGCTTTTATTTATTTTTTCTCCATTTGTTGCAGAAACTGCTTTTCCAGCTGTTTTTATATCAATTGTATAATCCTTTTTATTATTCTTATAGTAATTTTCTAAATATGAATCTATTTTTACATTATTGCTTTTAGCTTTTTCAATAATATCTCCTGTTTTATTTGCATATAAGTTAACCGAATATTGAACTCCACTTAAATAATCTGAGTCATTATTATTTTTATAATTTTCTGTAGATTTTTTTCCTATATTTAAATCATAATTACCTGGCACAGGACTATTTTTTTCATAAACTATTATTTCTGTTCCTGCACTATTTAGTCCAACATATATATTATAGTCTCCTTCAGACTGTGCTGAACTACCTTTTCCTATTGCATTTTCAAAGTTAGTAATTTTTTCTTTAACATAACCACTTTGAGTGTATCTATATGCATATACATTAATATGGTCAATAATAACTTTATTTCCACTTTCTGCCTTTACAGCTTCAATAAGAATATAGTTATTTTCATTTTCACTAAAGAACTTCGATTTATTATAATATTGAGGCGATTTAGTCTCTCTTATCAAATATTTATCAATTTTTCCAGCCTCATTTTTATACATTAGTACATTTCCGTTTCCATCATTGTAATCATTTTTAATAAACTTAACAATGCTATCTGATGCTGGATTTGTAATATGGTTACATTGTGAATCACTTCTGCTTGGATCAATTTTTGTTTCTGCATTATTTTTATATTGTTTTACCTGGAACTCAGCTCCACCCAATGTAGTATTACCACTAAATGAATCATTTGTTGATTTTTTTACTAATTTAATATTGTATGAATTAATTGGTGGATTAGTTTCCGTAATAAAAATACATGCATTTTCGGAACCAGATTTGTACGCAACTTTTATATTCCAGCCTTCATGAATTAGATATGTCATACCATCAATTTCTTTACTTTTTAAATATATTCCATCTGCTGATAATTCTTCTCCAGTTGCTGTATTAAGAAATGCTACATAATCTATACAATAATAACCATTATTTATCTTCTTCTTAACTTTTAAATATATAGTATTATTATTTTTTTCATATCCTGTTGGTGCTTTACTTTCATTTATAGCATATATATCTACCAATCCAACGCTAAACTTGTCCATTTTTATCCAATTCTGATATACCTCTTTCCAAGTATTCGTTGTTGTTATTTCTTCATCATTAGACGTAAAAGCTTTAAGATATGTTTCTAGTTCCCCTGGACTATCAAAATCGTTAATATTTAAATATTGTTTTATTGCATATGTTGCATTAGATACAGCTTCACTTGTATCATTTGATGCTTCATTCCAGTTAGAACTTTCGCTTTTCTTTATAATTTGCAAATTGTAGGAACCATCATCAATTTTTTCATTTTTGTATGTAACTATAATTTCGTTATTACTATTCATATAAACACCCAATACATAGTTACTACTAATATATTGTTTACTGTACTTTGCCTGAGGCTCTAAAGTAAATTGTACTGCTTTTTGTGTACTTGGATTTAATGTAGCACTTGCATTACCCGCTCTAACCACAACGTCTTTTATAACATATTTGTTATCAGAAGATATTTCTTTCCTTACCTCTAATGATAAGACTCCACTATTTTTTAAATATCCATTTGGTGCTGATTCCTCAGATACTTTATAATAATCAGTCTTTAAATTATTTATTTGAATTTTCTCACTTCCATTAAATTTTATAGCTGTTGGTCCATTTTGCGTTCTTACCTCTGCCTTTGTATATGCCTTACCATCTGGATTTATATTATTTTCTAAATTCAAATACTGATATACATTGAAATTTGCACCAGATATTGCATTGTTATATTTATCTAATGGCTCAGAATCATCAGTTGATTTCTTAACAATTTTTAATTGATAATCACCTTTTTGAGGAGCATCAATAGTTACTGATTCGCCAAGAGGTACATTGGTTCTAACAAATGATATTAATGGTTGTGTATTACTAATTCCTTTAGAATATGTGTTCCAAAAAAAAGCCTCACTACAATAATCATAACTTATATTTATTCCAGCTGTTAGTTCTTTAGTTTTATCTGCGTTTACAACTTGAACATATACATCTCCCTTATAATTATCATATTCATTTATTGGACTTGAACATCCTGCATCTTTATATATTTTAGTTGTAGCAAGTGCACTCCCTATTTTTCCAGTTGAATTTATTCTATAATATCCGCCATTTGTTTTAATTTTAAATGGTCCAATTACTCCATTTTTAACATATTTTGCTGAACTTTTATCAATACTTACATCATAAGCTGTATGTGGCTTATAATTACTATTATCTGTCATTTCTGAATAATAAGCAGCATATATATTTTTTAAATTTGCATGCTTTTTAATCTCGTTTGATGAAAATGCATTTTCCTCATTATTTACTGCCAACCAAATTAGATTCTGATTAATAACATACATTTCATTTGCATTAGCATCTTCTGTATAACCATATTTTTTTAATATTTGATCCTTAATTCCTTTATTAACAGTACCATTTCCTGGTGTTTCTATATACATATGATCAAGTAACCAATACAGTTGTCCTGGATTTTTAGCTTTGGATGATATAACTGCTTCCAAATTATCATATGATACTGCTTGCCAAGAACTACCGTGTGGAATTGTTTTATGGAGATCTCCGCAGAAAACATTAGATACATTACTCATTGATAATTTATGCACACCTGCATCTTCTGTTCCACCTGAATAACCGTTAATGTTACTTATACTAATTGTTTTCATTGTCTTTACTAGATTAATCCTTTTAAAAAGGCCAAATGAAGTATTCTTTACTTTAATATTATATATTCCAAATATTATAAAAGCAATTATGATTGTCAGTATTGAAATAATCGATATTTTCTTTAATTTTATTTTCATTCTGCTTCTCCTTTCACAATCTCAACATTAATATTTATTTTAAGGATTTATCAATATAAGTCAAATTACTTTTTTTTGTATTTATATAACTAATTGTTAGGGATTTTGATGTTTGATATATTTATTACGGTTTCATTACATTTTTGTGCAATTTTTGTTACAAAATGCACGAATTTTTTTTTTATTATAATTCCGTAGCAATTATCGACTTTTTATTATAAAAATTTTCTTCTTAATTGCAGAATTAGATTAAAAAATTGCAAAAAAAACACAAAAGACATTCATTGAATGACTTTTGTGTTTTTGTTTTTTACTTTAATGTTACTAGTTATTTTCCAATACTTTTTTCTTTACTACAATTGCTCCTGCTGTTACTATTGCTAGTGCTCCCACAGCTATGCTTATATACATTACTATATCTTCTCCTGTTTTTACAGTTAGCATTACTGGTGCGTCATCAATATCATCTTCTCCTGGTACATTGTTTCCTGGTGTTGAATCTATATCTGGTGCTCCATAATCATTATGATCTTTATTTATTTCTGCTGTATTTATCAATACTCCCATGTTGTCTTTACTATTTACCCATGTTAATAGTATTTCTACTTCTGCACTTTCTCCTGGTTGTAATGTTGTTCCTGCTAGCTTATCTGTTACTATTTGTCCATCTTCTACTCTCCAATCTGGATTATCTTCTGCTACAAATTTTAGTCCTTGTGGTATATCATCTCTTATTTCTGTTGCTTCTCCTGCTATTTCTCCTTGGTTTGTTATACGTATTGAATAATTAAACTTAACTGTTACATCATTTATTTTGCTCTTTCTTAAATCAACCTTTACTACTTCTTCTGGATCATCTTCTGCTTTGTGTCCTGTTTCTGTTATTACTGTTTTTCCATTTTCTGTTACAATTGCTTGTTTTACCCATTTGCGTAGTGCTAAATCAAAATATTTTACTCTTACTTTTTCTATATCTTGGTCATCTTCACCATCAATCCACTCGTTTGGTGTTGAATCTCTATCTTTAACACTATTTCCTTCATCATCTGTTTCTTTTGTTATTTGTGCATAATTTGTTAATATTCTGTTAGATTTAGTTGGCTCTGTAACTTTAAATTGAACTTTTACATCTTTATAGTCTAATTCTTTCATTGTTTCAGAATTATAACCTTGTAATAAGTATTCACCTGCTGTTTTTTCGTTATCTTTTGATAAATAATCTGTTACAATATATTTTGCTTTAGAAATATCTGTTACTTCATTATCATTTTCATCAACTAATTTCCATCTATACTTATCATTTATACTTCCATCACCATTAGTGTATTCTACAAATTGTAAGCCTTCTGGTATATCATCTTTAATTATACTTGCATATGCATCTTGTGGACCTTCATTGTAAACTCTTATTGTATATGTTACAGTATCTGTTGTATGAACTAATACTGGGTCTTTTGGATGTGTATATGTTGCAGTTGTACTTTCTCCACTTGCTAATTTTGTTAAATCAACTTGTGGAATTCTAGATGTTACCTCTTGCTCTTCACCTGTAGCTCCATCTTTTACACCTGTTATAAATTTACGTAAAGCTAAATCATATATGTTAGATTTATTACCTACTTGAATTAAAGATGTAATATCTTCAATATTATAATTATCTTTTTTAACAATTGCTTCTATTGGCTCAGTTATTAAACTATAACCTGTTGGGGCTTCTGTTTCTACAATATAGTATGTTGTTTGAACAATTTCCCAATTATATCTATATACAGTTGCTTTTGTATCTGGATCTTCTACTACATATTCTGCTTTATTTAACGCATCTTCTCCAAATTCTAATCCAGTAAATACTGCAATACCTTTTTCGTTTGATATTACTTCAACGTCTTTACCTGTTGTATCTTTTAAGAATTTTTGATTTAATGCATCTTCTTTACTTGTTGCAATTTTAAAGTGCGCTCCTTTTAAAGCTTTACCTGTTTTTACATCATATTTGTATAATCCAACTCCACCTGTATGTACTTCTGGTTTTTCAGATTTAATAGTATCTCCATTTCCGTATGTTAATGTTGCTTGGTTTGGAATAGATTGATTTAATGCTATTATATTTCCATCATCATCTAATGCAAATTTTGTATTAAATCTTACTTCTATTGTTTTACCAATATTTTGTTTTACTGTATCTGATATTTTTCTATTATCTTTAATAAATGTTATTGTTAATAGTCTAGTTTCCTTGTTATAATTTACATCATAATCAGTTCCTTCAACTAAGTTTGCAACTGTATTTTCTCCATCTATAATTTTTACAGATGCAATACCTTCATATGTTAATTTTTCATCTATAGTATCTAAAATTTCATAAACTTTATATTCATCTACTCCTTGTGGTAAAGATGTATTTATTACCCAATCATGTAATACTTTTTTAGCATCTTCTTCACTTTCGTAGGTTTCTCCAGTTATTTCATTATAATATCCAGAGCTTTGATTTTTTACATCTTTTACACCTTTATGAATTATTGGTTTTACTCCATTTTCTGCTTCTACTAATATTTCGTTTTCTTTAACTTCAACTACTTTTGCATTTGCTATAGTTGTAGACTTATTAGGAGTTAAAATATAATTCTTACCATCTTTACTTAGTTTTGAAACAGCTGTAAATTCTATTTTTCCACTTAATCCTATGTATCCATCTGGAACAGTTGATTCTTCTATTGTAACCTTATATGTTACTCCTGCTTTATTAATATTAATTTCATTAAATGTTAATGTACCATCACTATTTACAAAATATTCTTTAGTTCCATCTATTAAGTTACCTTTGCTATCTGCTACAGATTTATTTGTTTCAGTATTTAATATATTAACTTTAAATCCTGCTCCTGATAATTTTTCAGTAGTTCCTTTTTTGTATTTTACTAAGTTAAAGTTAAAGTTTCCTTTTTTTACTGGATTTTCAACCTCTAATAAAATAGTATTAGTTTTTTTATCAAGACTTAATATCAATTTTATTGTATCACCATTAACAATCTTTTTGTAAATAAAGTTACCTGAACTATCTTTTTCGGTTACCTTATTTCCATTTATACTTAATTCTACACTTGCAACTTGATAATTTTCATTTTTATTTACTGTAATTTGTATTTCTTCATCAAATCCAATATACATATCATCGTTGTCTGCTCCAACATCGGCTTCTATTAATTTGTAATTATCTGGGGTATCTATGTAATCTATATTAGCACCATCTTTATATCGTATATCTACAGGTGTTGTTCCAGTTGTAATTTCTTCATAATTTTCTCTTGACAATGGACCTGTTGGATGTCCATCTACTACTCTTGAAAATGTTACAGAACCAATATTTCCACCAATTAAATGGAATTTCGCACCTGCAACTGGAGTTGTTGTTCCCATTTTATATTTAATTAATTTAATATGATATTTTCCATTTTTTTCTGGATTTTCTATTGTAATATTTACTACATTATTATTTCTTCCACTAATTTCGGCTGTTGCTTCTGCAGTATTTCCATTTTCAAGTTTTATAGTTTTTTTAGCTTTTCCTTCAGAATCAATTGAACCACCTTCAATTTCAACTTTTCCTACACTATATACAATTTGTCCATTTTCAACATCAGAAGTTTTTGTAACTCTTACTTTTACAGATTCATCACTAGCCATTTTATAATATCTTCCATCTACATTAACCTCAGTTATATTATAAACATCTACTATATCTTTATTAGTTGAATTAATTTCAATATTTGATGCTATTACAACTTCACCTAATGTATTTGTTGCATTTGTTTCTGTCCCATTTACATTAAATGTTGCACCTTTTATTTTTTTGTTATTTTGATCTACTTTAATTATGCTTACATTATAACTGCCAGGATTTACTAGAGTATTAATAAATACATTATTTTCTTCATCTGCAATATAATCTGTTCCTTCCTGCATCTTAAACCATAAGTCAGATGTATCCTTTGTTCTATAATATGCTTGACCTTCTCTTATTTCATACTGAATTTCATTTCCTGCAGAATCGTATTTATCTAAGTTATCAAATGTAACTGTTGCATCTCCTATTATTTCTTTTTTATCCAATACTGTGTCATCATCTTTTTTATGTAATTCCATTACTACCTTATATAAATTAGCATTTGTTACATTTCTCCACTCTTTTTCTTTTGATATACTAACATATTCTTTTCCTTCATTTGGTATTGTAATTATTACTGTATTTCCTTGTATTGTTGCTGTTACAACAACTTTTTTATTGTTTTCTAGTGTTACTTCTTTTTTAGCAACTCCATCTTCAATTGTTCCATTTTCAAAAGATATATTATTTAATTTGTATGTAATTACATTGTTTTCTGTTGTACTTGTTTTTGTTACATTTAATTTTAAAGTTTGACCTTTTGCAATTTTATAATAATCATCATTATTTACATTTACCTCAGTTATTTCATATGAGTCTGTAATTCCTACATTATCTTTATTAATTTCAACACCATTTGTTCCAGTAATAGTTGTTAATCCATTTCCATCTGTTGCACTCGTTGCATTACCATTTACTGTAAATGTTACACCAGATAAAGGATTATTGGTCTTTTTATCAACTTTTTTAATTTTTACGTCATATTTTCCAGATGTACTTACAGTATTTATAAACACACCTTCACTTTCACTTGCGACATAATCTTTACCAGCTTGAATTTCTTTCCAATCATTTGATGCATCTGATGTTCTATAATATGCTTTGCCTTCGGTTATTACATATTCAATTTTATTTCCATTTCCATCGTATTTATCTAAGTTTTCAAATGTTGCTGTTGCATTTCCTATTACTTCTTTTGTATCCAATACAGTGCTGTCATTCTTCTTATGTAATTCCATTACTACTTTATAAAAATTAACATTTGTTGTATTTTTCCACTCTTTTGATTTTGATATTTTAATTTTTTCCTTATTTGGAACTTTAACATTTATTATTGCATCTGTACTTTCTGTTGTTACACATTCATTTACATTATTGCTCATATCTGTTAATGCTTTTTTCTGTTTATCTGATGTTACAGCAAATGCCTCTTGTTTAGTTGCTGTATATGTCGATGCCTTTTCTGTATATGCAATTGGCACGACTACATCATAATCTATTTTTGTATATGTATCTGGTGCCATAGTTTCAGTTACTACGAAATAATATGTTTTTCCTATATCAGATGCTTGAATAGCAATTTCATCTAATGCTGTTGTTTCTCCAGTTGTTGCTTGTAAATCTGTTGTTTTTATTGCTTCTCCTTCTGTATTTTTTACTGTTACTGGATTAGAAAATTCAACTTTTCCATTATTTTCATTCATAGTTCCATATATATTAATGTCAAATCTCGTTTTTTCACTTGGTATTACTTTTCCAAATACGTCTTGTTTTGTTATTTTAAATCCATATGTTCCTGGTTTATGTATATTTGTTATGGTTGTTATATTATCTGCAACCTTAGTTTTTGAAATATATCCATCAGCTTTGGTTAGCTCTACTACTTTATATGTAGCAGTAACACCATTTATTTTTTCAGGTAAATTTTCCCATGTATATGTCCAATTATTTGCTGTATTTAATGTAACAGGATTTGTTACTTCTGTTTCTTCATATTTTACAAAGCTACCATCTTTTTTTACCTGCAATTCCATTTGTACAGAACCAGGTCTTATTTTATCAGCATTGTCGCTATCATCCCATTCCTTTTTAATTGTAATAGGAATTGTACCTTGTTTATTTACAATTTTGAATGTTAATTTATTACCATTCCATGTTGCTTTTGCTTTTTCCTTAGATCCATCAGTCATTGTAACTTCAAACTCACCTGTATATTCATTATCAGCATTTAATGTTAATACAGCATCTCCACTTGTACCATTTAAATAAACTTTAATATTATCAATTCCATTTATTTTATTAGAATTGTTTTCATCATATGAATAATATAATCTAGCATATACTTCATCTTGCATTGGTATATAATCTGTGTTATCTGTTGATTCTTTAAACTTCATTTCATAATATTTGTTTGTATCTGCTGTTCCTGTTAATTGATTTGGAACAGTTACAGTTGCAAGTAATGCTTTACCTTGTGAATCAGTTATCGCATTAGCATTATAGTCTGAACTTTCGTCATTTCCTTTTTGAACTTCTTGTGGAACAAATTTTATTCCTTGTAATGCATTTCCACTATCATCAACTTTTTCTACTCCTATGTTAAATTGATTTACAACAACAGTTTCAAAGTCATCATCATCTTGAATACCTTTATAATACTCAATATAAGAATCATTTACACCTGTGCTATCATTACAATCTTTTTCATAATATGTTTTTAAATTAACAGTTTGATTTTGTTTATTAAATTCATTTCCTATATTAATTGTTCCTGGTACTGAATCTCTGTCTTGTACAGTATCTTCTTTTGATTCAACAACACCATCTGTTGTTGAAACCTTTGCTTTAGTAATTTCTGATATATTAGTTAAATAATTGTTTACTGATGTACTTGCATCATCTGTAACAGTATTATCTACTTTACATATAATTTTTACTTCTTGATAACAATATGTCGCTCTTGATACAACACTACCGTTATTTTGATTAAGCTCTGTTGTATAATATGAAATTAAATCATAACCAGCACCTAATCTTGCAATAACATTAGCTAATGAACTTTGTGGATAAATTAAATCATGTTCATTTTCTATATAATTTAATACAACTTTGTTACTTGCTGCATCATATGTCGCCTTAAATTTACCTATTTTAAAATTATTATCTGTTTGTTCGGCTTCATTATTTGATAGCTCTTGCCATGTACCATCTTGGTTTACAATTGCATAAAATTTTAAACCGTTTGGTAAATAATCTGTTATTTGACTTGCATATCCTGCGTAATCTCCATAATCACCTTCATTATATACTCGTAATGTATATTCAACGTAGTCTCCTGTATTTACGGGTACTGCTTCTTTTCTATGATAATAATCTGCTGTTCCATTAATTAATAAATAATACATTGATATATTATTTAATTCTGGCAATCTATCCTCATCAACTTCTCTTTCTTCTGTTGTCCCATCATCATTCATGAAATTTTTAGTAACTTTTTTTGTAACATCCTTCATAGTATCTTTACTATTACCTACTTTAGTAATGCTCTTTCTTAATGAAAGATCAAAAATTCTTGCTTGTACTTCTACTACTTCAAAGTCATCATCATCTTCATAATTGTATTCAGATTTCTCTGACTTTTCTGTATCTTTATTTTTAAACTTAGCTTCATAATTTTCAGAATATTTGTTAATTAAACTTTCTACACTAGTACTATCAATGTTTTTTGGTGTAGAATCTCTATCTGTTGAAGTTTTTATGGGTGTTGCAGCTGTTATTTCTGCAACATTATAGTACTTTTTATTTGGAGTTGCATCACTATTAACTTTACAATATATAACAACACTTTCACTATATAAACCATTTTCTGTATCCTCTGTGTAATGTAGTAATTTATCATCGTCTCCAGTTAAAATTGTTGTTTTTACTGTCTTAGTTCCATCAGAATTTGTTGTTACTGTCCATTGCACAGTTTTACTATTTTTTAATTTGTATTCTACAGTTCCATTAGTAACTACTTGTCTGTCATTATTAACGACCTCTAAACCTGCTGGAATATAGTCTGTTATTTGAATGTTTTTTGCATCTATATCCCCTTCATTGTATACTGCAATCTCATATCCAACTAATCCTTGTTGAACTACACGTACTGGCGTTTTGTCAAGGTTATATGAGGCTGTTGTTTTTGATTTATTAAATTCACTTAAGTCTATGTTATTTAATCTATCAAATGTTTTTGTTTGATTTGAATTAGCATAATCTAGTGATGATTCAAATAAATCGCTTGCATCTACCTTTTTATCTCCATTTACATCAAACATGCTGAAAATATTTGATACATCTATTTCAACATTTTCAAGATCTTCTGGTGCTAAAATCGGTATACTAAATTTATTTCTTAATGCATATACAAATACCTGAAATTTATTTTTTACATTTTCATTATTTGCAACACCAGCATAATTCTTTTGTTCATCAGTACAGCTTTCACTTCCCCATCTAATTATGTCTGCAAATGCCTTGTCTGTACTACCTTTATTTTCAGATTCTGATTTGTATACGAAATCAAATCTTCCATTTGGTAGAAGTTCTTCATACAACTCGTCAAGTTTATGTGAACTATTTTGTGCAGCATATGCTAATATAACAGAACTATTTCCCTTCTGATTGTCTTCATCTAAATTTTTATAAGCTTGATGTTCCGGATCATACATTGCTTTTGAATTAGCATAATTATATTCCACTACTGTTATCTTCTTTGTTAATGCAAGGTCAAATTCTTTTTTTACATTTTCTACTTTTAATGTAATAGATGTCGTTCCATTATTTCCATTATTTGTTGTACTTGATTCTAATGAAACTTTAGCTGTTTTTCCATTTACCAACTTTACTGTTTCCTCAGTTTTTCCAGATTCAAATTTTGCATAATTTATACAATAATATTTGTTATTTCCAGAACCAGCTGTACCAGCAATTAATCTAACCTTTATTGGATCTTTTATTGGCACATAATCATTATCTTCTTGTACCTCTGTTATTGTATAATTGAATTCTTGGCCTGGTTTTATTGAATTATTAGTTAAATCTGCCGCTACAATTTCTAATTCACCATTTGTTCCTGTAGCTTTTGCACTTAATGTTTTAGAGCCACTTACATTGAATTTTATTCCAGATATAGCTTTATCATTTTGATCAACCTTTTTTATTTTAAGTGCAAATGTTCCGTTTGCATTATTTATGGTTTCTGAATCTGTAAAAATTTGTTCTTGTCTTGTTGTGCTTATTAATATCATATTTTGATCTCTTGTATGTGTATATGCTGTTGCTGTTGCAATTACTTGAGGTTGTTTTACAATTATTTGATATGTATTTGTTCCAGCACCATCATCAGGAACTGTTATAATTAATTGATTAGATTCTATATTTGCATTGTGACTTATTACAGTTCCATTTTTATATACTGTTATATTATAATTGACAGGATTTTTCTTTTCTTTAATGTTGAATGTCCATTTAACATTTCCATTTACTTTCTCAGCCTCTCCAACACGCTCTAGCGAAATGCTATCACTTCCTGCAGTATTTGGCCATTCTTTATCAGCCAATGCAGTTATTGCATTATATACTTTCTTTAGTGAACCACTTAAATAAGTATTTGGATTGACATAATGACCATTTGTATATGTCCATGTTATAACCTGATATAACTTAAATTTATTACTTTGATTTCCATATACAGCTTGTACATCTGCCATAGATATTTCACGTCCAGATGATTGTAAAATACTTAAAATCTCTTCATATGTATACAAGTTTTCATTCGTCTGTTCCCATATATGATTTTTTATCCAATTAATCTTTTTAAAATCTGGTTCACTTTTAAATACGTCCTTATTATAACTCCAACCCCTATTAACATATTCATAGGCATGAAAATGGCTTAATGGTCCACCTTCTTGGGCACAAAATAAATTTGCATTATCGTAGCCATTTATTCTATAATGCCACATATTATCATAAAATGAACCTAAGCTGATTGTTGTTGCTTCTGATTTATTTGCATTGATAAAAAAACTTATAAAAAACAATAAAATTACTAACATTATTTTTTTAATTGTTTTTATATTGTTTTTTTGCTTTTTTAATTTATTAGACTCCAACATTTTCCTTTCTCCTCTCATTTGTATTATTATATTTCATTTTATTTATATTTTTAATTTTGTCAAACGACTAATCTATGTATTATTTTAGTAATATATTAGGGAAATATTGAAATTTAAAATTATTTCTTTTTTATTACAATTTCATTACTTTTTTGCTAAAAATCGCACTCTCCTAGGGATTGCACTATTTTTCGACAAAGGATAAAAAATAAACTCAAATACTAAACTTATTGTCTAGTAATTTGAGTTTATTAAAAATATATTAATCGGCTTCTTATTATTCCCAATCAATTAAAACTTTTCTTTTTATTTCGAATATTCCAATAGATAATATTGTTATTATTCCTAATCCTAATGATATAGTTATAATCATTGTATTACCTGTTTTTACAGTTAGCATTACTGGTGCGTCATCAATATCATCTTCTCCTGGTACATTGTTTCCTGGTGTTGAATCTATATCTGGTGCTCCATAATCATTATGATCTTTATTTATTTCTGCTGTATTTATCAATACTCCCATGTTGTCTTTACTATTTACCCATGTTAATAGTATTTCTACTTCTGCACTTTCTCCTGGTTGTAATGTTGTTCCTGCTAGCTTATCTGTTACTATTTGTCCATCTTCTACTCTCCAATCTGGATTATCTTCTGCTACAAATTTTAGTCCTTGTGGTATATCATCTCTTATTTCTGTTGCTTCTCCTGCTATTTCTCCTTGGTTTGTTATACGTATTGAATAATTAAACTTAACTGTTACATCATTTATTTTGCTCTTTCTTAAATCAACCTTTACTACTTCTTCTGGATCATCTTCTGCTTTGTGTCCTGTTTCTGTTATTACTGTTTTTCCATTTTCTGTTACAATTGCTTGTTTTACCCATTTGCGTAGTGCTAAATCAAAATATTTATTCATAAGTTTTATTTTTATTGTATTATCATTTATATCCCAACTTACGAAACCATCTTTTGATGTTTCACCTTTTTTTATCGTCTCACCATCTATTTCAATATGCGATGCCTCTTCGTCTAATACAAAACCACTTTCTGTTTCTTTTCCAATTGCTTTAATAATTATTTTTTTATTATATTTTCCATATCCTTCTGGAGCCTCTGTTTCTACTATTTCATAAGAATCTTCTTGTTTATCTTGTGAAATTACCTTTTTAGTTGCAATATCTAAAATTCCATCTTTTGTTGTTTTTTCTTCATTATTTACTGTAAACTTTGCTGCTTTTTCTTTAATTGTTTCATTTCTGCTATTTATTTTTTCAAGTTGTATATTATAGTTTCCAACAATAGGCTCATCTTTAATTGCCAACACTATTGTTTGAACTCCATCTATAGTTTCCACTACTGGGTTTTCTATATAATTATACAATTTACTATCTCTTTTATATCCTGAAAATTCATTTTTTTCTGAATCAACAAGGAATAATAATTCACTATCTGGACTTGATTCAAGTACACTTAATTTTCCATCTTTATCTATGTGAGGTGTAATTCTAACAAAAACTTTGCCTTTTCCATTTTCATCTGTTGTTACTAAATTATTTTTATAACCATCTGGCGCTGAAATTTCAGACACCCATACAGGCTCTAAGTCTTGCTCAGTTTTTAGCACTTCGTATTGACCTATATAATTTCCCCCTGATGTAAATTTAAATGAATATCTTTCTGCATCTTCAAAATTAGGACAATCTTTTGTTATATATCCACGAATATCGAATTCTTTATCTGTAATTTCTTTGTTTGTATCTGCATCCTTTTTTACAATTTTAATATTATATTTTACGGTATCAGGGTTATCGTATTTTACTAATACAATAGTTGGTATATTATCTATAGTAGTAACTTCCATTTGTATATCATCTGTGTTAATTGGATCAATTAATTTTATATTTCCATTTGAATCAATATGTGACTTAATTTCGATAAACTCATCCGAATCATCTAGTTTATATCCATCTGGTGCCTGTGTTTCTTTTATATATATTGGCTCTAAGTCCGTATTTAATTTATCTGTACTATATGATAATGTATTTGAATATCCCGATTCATCTGTAACAAGTTCACCTTTTAATGTTGTTTTATCCCCAGTATACACATTAAATTTTGCATTTGATAAATAATCATTTGTTGTTTTGCTTCTTTTACATATTTTTAAATTATAGTCTATATCTGAAGGATCGCTAACTGATATTGCCAATTTAATTGAACCATCTTTATCTTTAGGGTGTTCAATCCATACATAATTATAATAGTAATCAGTTACATTTTCATCTCCTCTATATATTGCTCTTTGAAAATTTAATGTTCCATTATTTACAGAAACTGTCAATTTTATTTTTAATCCTTCAAGTACATTAATGTATCCTTCCGGTGCACTTTTTTCTGTTATAATAAACACCTTAGATTCCTTAAATTTTTCTGTTTTTAAATTTCCCCAATCTGCTCCATTTTCTTTTTCTACGTATGTTTTAGTACCATCTTCAGATTTTATAGAAAATTTAGCACCAGGTACTATTTTTTGTGTTTCATAGTCTTTTTTTACAACATCAAGATAATATTCTGCACTTTTTATTAAATTAGCAGGAATATTTTTACTTGCAACACTTTTATCTATTGAAATTAAATCTTGTCCACCAGCGTCTTGCACCCAATATGTACCAGTTGTAACTATTGATTTTATATTTAAATTTATATTTATTGTACATGCATCTGGTAAGTCTGCATTAAAATCAACATAAAATTTATCATTTTCTCTTCTTATGTTATAATCACTTTTATTTTTCTTTTTCTCTCCGTTTACTTTAACATCCCATGATGATGGTAAATTATATTTTTCATCATAATTTTTTAAAACAAATGGTCCAGCTGTTCTTCCATTTATTGTTGCTTGACTATTATCGAAAGATAAATTTGAAATATATTTCTTTAATTTATTTGAATCATGATTATATGTTTTATAACTCCCCTGTTTATCACCAATTTCTGCTAGTTTATTATATACTTTTAGTGCATTGTTATTTGTTTTACCATTATAGTTGAAAACTAACGCCTTTTCAGCTTTAGCTTCATTTTTTGTATATCTCCATAATATAGCTTGAGATATTTCATAAAAAATTTCGTCCCTATTTCCATCTGAATTAATACTATCAATCTCTGCGTTAACAGAGTTATTTGTTATTTTTTTCAGATTTTCTATCATATTTGCTCTTGTATTATCATCCATTTTATTTCCATCTGCTTTTTTATCTATATACATATTATCAAGGGTCCATAAAATCTTATTATAATTGTCTTTTGCAGATGTAAAAGTGTTTTTTAATGATTCATTATAAATATCATATCCTTTATAAGTTTTAGCTCCATAAAACCTTGCTCCAGCATTTGCACAGTATACGTTTTTTGTTGCACTTTTCTTTCCCCCTATAGTATATTGCCATATATTTCTTGGACCAACATTTCCTTCAAATTTAATAGTAGCTTTTGTATTATTTCTGTTATTATTGGTTCCAATTCCAACTGGTTGAAATGTTTCCGCATTTGTTATTTTTTGAAAAAACATAGACAGCAATATTATGGCAAATATAAATAATATTCTATTAATCTTTTGCTTTCTATTCATTTTATAATCTCCTCTCATTTATAATACTTTAATATACATTATAAACATATACTTTTTATTGTCAAAACTACATTTTTTAACTTTTATATACATTTTTCTACGGATTTACTTCTTTTCGTAATTTATTACATTTTAATTACATTTTTTATTAAATTGCAAAAAACAATAATAAAATTAAATATTCCTTGTGTTTTCGTACAAAATTACTTTATAATTAACTGCTTTTATATTACATAATTTTTATGCATATAAATGATCTAATCTAAAAAAGAGAATTAAGTTATAATTCAACTTAATTCTCTTTTTAGATTTTTTATATTTTATTAATATTCAAAATATTACTTAAGTACATATTTCTTTATACAAAATACTCCTAGTCCAATAATTGCAATTGAAGCAATTATTACTCCTGTGTATATCGTTGTTTCACCAGTCTTTATAGTTAATATTACTGGTGCATTGTCTTGGTCATCTTCGCCATCTACTTGATTGTTTGGTGTTGAATCTATATCCGTAATTGAGTTTCCATTATCATCTGCATCTTCACTTATTTCTGCTATATTGGTTTTTAATCCTAAATTATTTGAATCATTTATCCATGTTAATATTACAGAAATTGTTGTGCTTTCTCCTGGTTGTAGTAATGTATTTTCTAGTTGATTTGTTACTATTTTTCCATCTACTTCTCTCCAATTTTGGTTATCATCTTTTACAAATTTTAAACCTTGTGGTATATAATCAGATACTTCTTTTGCATATCCTGCAATTTGACCTTGATTTTCAACTCTTATTTGATATTCAAATTTAACTACTACATTTTTAACTTTGCTTTTTTTCAAGTCAACTTTTACTACAGGCTCTGGATTCATATCTGCTGTATGTCCTGTTTTAGTTACTTTTTCTTTTCCATCTTCTATTACTATTGCTTTGCTTACCCATTTTTGTAGTGCTAAATCAAAATATTTTAATTTAATTATTTCAGTATCTTGGTCATCTTCACCATCAACCCATTTTCCTGGTGTTGAATCTCTATCTTTTACATCTTTTCCACTGTCATCTGTTTCCTTAGTAATTTGTGCATAATTTATAATTTGCCCATCTTTTTCTGTTGGAGCTTTTACTTTAAATGATACTTTTACATCTCTATAATCTAATGTGCTCATTGTTTGTGGATCAAATGCTTTTATTAAATCATTAGCTAAACAATCTGTTACAATATATTTTGCTTTTGATATATCTGCTACTTCATTTCTATTTTCATCTAATATTTTCCATTTATATTGTTTATTTATTTCATTATCTATAATAAATTCAAGTCTTTCTGGAATATCATCTTCTACTAATGAAGCATATACATTTTTTGTTCCTTCATTATAGATACGTAATGTATATGTTACTATATCATTTTCTCTAACTTCAACTGGATCTTTTGGATGATTATATGTTGCTGTTGTGCTTGTTCCATTTACTAAGTTTGTTACATCAACTTGTGGTGCTCTATTTGGATTTACCTCTGATGAATTTAATTCTGTAATGAATTTTCTTAAAGCTAAATCTGCGTAAGTTAATTTTACTTTTTCAATATCTTGATCATCTTCACCATCTATCCATTCATCTGGTGTTGAATCTCTATCTTTTATAGTGTTTCCATTAGAATCTGTTTCTTTAGAAATTTGTGCATAATTTGTTATTTCATTTTTTGTTGATTCTTCAGCTATAACTTTAAATGCTACTTCAACATCTTTAAAATCTAATGTATCCATTGTAGTTGAATCATATGCTTTTATAACACTATTTGATAAATAATCTGTTACTACATATTTTGCTTCTGAAACTTTTGTTGTTTCATTATTATTTTCATCTAACATTTTCCAATTATATTTCTTATTTAAATCATCACTTGGTATAAATTGTAATCCTGCTGGAATGTTATCCTTTACTAAAGCTGCTATTACATCTCTAGTACCTTCATTGTAAATTCTTAAATTATATACTACAATATCATTTCTGCTTACACCAACTGTATTTTTTGGGTGATTGTATGTTGCTGTTGTACTTGTTCCATTTGCCAAATTTGTTACATCAACTTGTGGTGCTCTATTTGGATTTACTTCTTCATTATTAATTTTTGTAATGAATTTTCTTAAAGCTAAGTCTGCGTAAGTTAATTTTACTTTTTCAATATCCTGATCATCTTCACCATCTATCCATTTATCTGGTGTTGAATCTATATCTGTTCCTGTTTTTCCATTAGAGTCTGTTTCCTTAGAAATTTGTGCATGGTTGATTATTTCTTTTCCAGTTGTATCTTCAGATACTACTTTAAATGACACTTTTACATCTTTATAACTTAGTTGTTTTGTTTCTTTATTAAATTTAGCAATTAAATTATCTTCAGATTTTTCCTTTGATAAATAATCTGTTGTAACATATTTAGCTTTTGATACATCTGAAGTTTCTTTACCATCTGCATCTAACATTTTCCAACCATATGTTGTATTTGTAGCATCATTTGTAATGTATTGTAACCCTTCTGGAATTTCGTCTTTAATTAAACTTACATATCCATCAACTTCACCTTCATTGTAAACTCTTATTGTATATGTAACAACATCTCCAATATTTACAGTTTTGGCATCTTTCGGATGATTATATGTTGCTGTTGTACTTGTTCCATTTGCTAAATTTGTTACATCAACTTGTGGTGCTCTACTTGGGTTTACAGCTACACTATTTATTTCTGTTATGAACTTTCTTAAACTAAAGTCTAATTTTTCTGTTGGAGTATGTGTATTAGTTATATTGTATCCATCTATTTTTTTAGTATATCCACTTACAGTTTCCTCATCAACAGTATATTTAATTTCATTTTCATTATCATCAAATTTTGGTAGCTCTGTAAAACTATATTTCCAGTCTTGCTCTTCTGTTGTTATAACAGATGTTTTTTCTTCTCCATTTGCTAATAATTTTACTCTTATTGCTTTTGGTCTAATACCATCTTTATTGTTGGCATCATTCCATGTTTTTACTCCATTAACATCTACTGTTTCTGGATTTTCTGTTGTATATGTATTTATTAAGTCATATCCATTTATTTGTTTTGTGTATTTTTCTACTTCACTTTCATCAATTGTGTATTTTATTTCTTGTTTGTTATCATCATATTTTGCAAGTCCTGTGAAGCTATACTTCCAACCATCTTTTTCACTTATTTCTTTAGCATCTACTTGTGTTCCGTTTGCTAATAAGTAAATTGTTATTTTTTCTGGTCTTGTTTTATCTTTGTTTCCTTCATCATTCCATGTTTTTGTTCCACTTACATCTATTGTTTCTGGTGCTTTTATTACTACTGTTTCAAAGTCTGTGTCATCTTCTTTTTTGCCATTTTCTTCACCTGGATAAAAGTTCTCATATGTATCATTTATACCATATTTTACATTGTAATAATTATAATAATTTTTTAAGTTTGTATCATTTTCATTTAAACTTCCTAGTGTAGAATCTCTATCTGTTACACCTTCCACAACTGTTCCATTTTCATCTGTTGCAACTTCAGTTGTTATTTCTGCTCTATTTGTTAAATATCCTGTAACATCATTTACTTTACAAATTATTGAAACTGTTTGATACATATTAGTCATATCTGTATTTCCAGAATAATTACGTTTATAAATTTCAAATAAACTATTATTAAATATTGTATCAGAGCCTGTATAATTTAATTTAACAACAGAGTCTCCTTCTTTCGAAGTAGTTTGCCAATTTGAATTAGAGGATTCATCTATTTTAACAAAAGTCAATCCTTCTGGTAAATAATCTGTTATTTCTTTGGCATATCCACAATAATCATTTTCATTTCCTTCATTATAAACTCTTATTGTGTATGTAATTTCATCATTTTTATTTACTTCAATAGCTTCTTTATTATGGTAATATTCAGCATTTCCTGTTGATAATGCTGTTAATGCTGATTCACCAGTTACTTTTGGTAATCTATTTTCCGTTAAATTATAGCTATTTATTACAGTATTTCCATTTACTGCAGAAATACTTTTTCTTAGTGCCAAATCTAATGATTTATTTCTAATTATAATATTTTCAAAATCATCATCATCTTCATAGTTTGTTTTAGTTTTATCAATATACTCTTTTTCAAACCCAATATCATTTACTCTTTTTTCATACATAGAAATAATATCAGAAACACTTTCTTTATTAGTATTTAAATTAATATTAGATTCTACTGAATCGACATCTACTTCTGCTTTATTGGCTTGAACATATGTATTGCCAACCAAATATCCATAATCTGTTATTTCAGATACATTTGTTAAAACAAGATTTTGCTTGTCTGTAGAAACTTTACATTTAAGTTCAACGAAGTTTGAGTTTAAATAATTTTTCTTGTATGAGCTAATACATTTATCACTTAAATAATTAGTTTTTACAGTTGTCGTACCATCAGAATTTTTAACAGCATTCCATTTATAATCTGTTCCATTAACTTCTGAAGAATAAAACTCTAATCCACTTGGTAAATAATCTGTTATTTCTTTTGCATATCCATCTATTGAGCCTTCATTATATACAGTAATTTTATAAGTAACAATTGCATCTTTATTTACATTAACTAAACTTTTATTCATATTATAGTTAGCTGTTGTTGTTACTTTATTATATAATTTTGTTTTTTCTATATTTATAAGTCTTGTTAAATCTGTTTTTGTACCATTTGAATATTCTATTGAAGTAATTTGTTTTGTTAATGCTAAATCAAAATTTTGTACTTTAACGGTATCAAAATCATCATCATCTTCTTTTCCTGGATATGAATATTGTTTATTTATATCTGTAGATTGTATATCTTTATTACCACTATTACCTCTCCAATCAGAAGATAAATTAGACATCCTTATGTTTCCTGGTGTAGAATCTCTATCTGTTACAGATTTACCATTTAAGTTCGTAGCCTTTTCCTCAGTTATTTCAGCAACGTTTTTCAGTAAATTTCCAGCATTATTGCTTGTAACTTTACAATAAATATAAATAACTTTTGTATCTACAGTGTCAGTATTTTTATTAAAAGCATTTATTTTTTTGTCAGCTAAATAATTTGTTGAAATCGCTGTAAATCCATTTTCAGAATTTTCCTTTTTCCAGCCATAATACTCATCGTTTTGGTTAACTATACCTAATTTAACTAACTCATCTTTACTTACAAGCTCTAATCCATCAGCAATATAATCTGTAACTTTAGTAGCATATCCATCTAAAGAGCCCTCATTAGCTATTGTGATATTATATTTTACTATATCACCTGTTGAAACATCTACAGGACATTTATTAATATTCCAAATTTCCGTAGTGCTTCCATTTTTTAGGCTAGAAACTCTTTGTATATTTCTAGTTTTCAAAACATCACTATTTAAATCAAATTTAACATTTGCTTTTGAATCATTTACATTCCAAACTTGTGAAATATTTTTTATTAATCTTAAATCAAATTCTGTATCTTCAGTTGAACCTGTTAATTTTTTAGGAACTGTATTTTTATCTATTGAAATAATATCTTGCGAATATTTTTTATATAAATAAGTTCCAGATGTTGTTGTTGCTGTAATATTCATACTAACATCAACTTTAGCAGAATCTAAATTATATGAATTATTTTTTACAATTATATACAAATTTTTTCCATCAAATGAAGTTGTATAATCTGATGATTTTAATGTTGTACCATTAATTTTAATTGTATATTCTTTTTGAGTCATAATTTCTTTATTATAACCATTAATTATAAAAGGTCCTATTTTTCTATTATTAGTATCTATAGTTGCAGATTTAGAATCCATAGTTAAATTGTTTATTGTAGATACAACACTTTTACTTTTATTTGGTGAATTATATTCTCCCTTTGTATTTGCAACAGCATTTAATGCTGTATATAACCACATATAATATTTCCCTTGTAAGTCATATCCACCATTTAATTTAGTTAAACCATTAAATTGACGTGAATTTGTTGTATAATTCCATATAACACTTTGTTGTACAGAATAAAATACATCGTACCATCCATTTGAATAAACATGATTTATTACATTATCTAAATCACCATATGTAACATTAGCAACGTTATATTGGCTTTTTACAGCATTTATGGCTACATCTGAATGAACAGCCTCTTTTAATTGGCTTACCATAACACTAATTTCATCTTTATTCTGATTTTGGTTTATAACCATATTATCAATTACCCAAAGAGCTTTGTTATAGTTTTGAACAGAGCCAAATACATTGTTAATTTGTTCAGATGTCATATTATATAAATCTGAACTAACAGTATATGAAGACCCCCTATTTAAAACTCCTCCATGATTAAAACAATAAATGTTATTATAATTGCCTTGTGACTCTACATATCTGTACACACGCTCTGAGCCATTTATTGTATATGTTGTTTTTGAAGGACTTACAGTTACAGTTGTATTTGCAGCACTTGCCCTCGAATTAAAAAGTGCAATACTCATAAATATTGCTAATATAGTAATTAATACTAACTTACATTTTTTTTGCATAATTATTACTCCTTTACATTTTGTAAATTTATTTATAATTAAACAAATATCATACAAAAATTGTATGATATTCCTCTAACCTTTATCTTCCGTAAGCATTTTTAGTTTTTTACATATTTTCACCAAAAATCGTATACTATTTTATCATATTATATAAAAAAAAACAATATTTTCAGCTGTTGATTTTATGTTAATTTATTTTTTTATATTTCCCTAGCAATATTTATTTTTTAATATAAATTTCACAAATTTTTTTACTATATAATTTTGTAATATTTTTGTAATCTTTAGCAAATAAATGCAAAAGATTTAATTTATCTATTGACACATACACATAAATGATATAAAATTCTTATTATTGAAATGCAACTGTAGCTTAGCTGGATAGAGCGTTCGGCTACGAACCGGAAGGTCGGGGGTTCGAATCCCTCCAGTTGCACCATTTTTTGTAATTATTACACATTCAAAAAAATTTTTTAAAAAAATTTAAAAAATGTATTGACAATTACAAAAATCCAGTTTATAATAAGTCATGCATTCAGCAATGCAGCAAAAATAATATGAATCATTTGGGTCATTAGCTCAGGTGGTAGAGCACTTGACTTTTAATCAAGTTGTCCGCAGTTCGAGTCTGCGATGGCTCACCAAATGTTTAGGATTGCAAAATCCTAAACATTCATATTATTTTTAAGGCCCGTTGGTCAAGCGGTTAAGACATCGCCCTTTCACGGCGGAGACATGAGTTCGATTCTCGTACGGGTCACCATAACTTAATAATGCCACTTTAGCTCAGCTGGTAGAGCAACTGACTTGTGGGATAGATAGAAAGCTATTTCTATTTTGAACTATCTTGCACCTTTATTTGGAAACGAATAAAGTGGACACCGCTAATTCGGGGAAGACTAAGTTTTTAATATGTTAATCCCGAGCTAGGAGAAATCCGAGTGTAGAGACTTTATACGGTGTACCTAAAGTTAGTAAACTATGGTAAAGAGAAAGTCCAGACTACAAACACATTTGTGGTAATGAAAATTATAGTAGTATGAATCAGTAGGTCGTCTGTTCGATTCAGACAAGTGGCTCCAATACTTAAAATCAGGCTTGTTTAAAACTTGTCTGATTTTTTGTTTTACAAAAAATTAATGGAGAATTTTTATATGAATTGTTTAACAAAAAGGAGTGAATAAAAAATGTCAAAAGTAATTTTAGTAACTGGAGGTTCTAAGGGAATTGGAGCAAATATAGTTGAAGGTCTGGCTCGCAAAGGATATACTGTAATTTTAAATTATAATAATTCTGAAAAAGAGGCAAAATCAATTCAAAATAGATTAAATGAAGAAAATATAAATATAGATATTTGTCAAGCAGACGTGTCAATTCATACAGAAGTTACCAAACTAATAAATTATTGCATAAATAAATATCATAAAATAGATGTACTAATAAATAATGCTGGTATATCTCAAACAAAATTATTCACAGATATAACAGATGTAGATTGGTATAATATGCTACAAACTAATTTAACATCTGCATTTTATACCATAAAAGATACTTTACCATGCATGATACACAACAAAAATGGCTGTATAATAAACATATCGTCTGTATGGGGATTAGTTGGTAGCTCATGCGAAACTCATTATTCTGTTTCAAAAGCAGGGCTAGATGCAATGACAAAGTCCTTAGCCAAAGAGCTTGGACCATCAAATATACGAGTAAACAGTATTGCACCTGGTATAATTAATACTAGCATGAATGCACATTTAACAAGCGAAGAGCTACAAAATATACAAGAAGAAATTCCATTAGAACGAATTGGGAATCCACAGTCTATAACAAAATGTGTTGAATGGTTAATTGAAGATGATTATACTACCGGACAAATTATTTCAATAAATGGCGGTTGGGTTATTTAATTATATTTTTTTAATCATGGCAAAATAAAAAATCAATTTTTTACATTAATTATAACAAATTAATTTTTATTTTTTATAAATTTTCTGTATACAAAAAAATCGAAAAGCCTAAGGCTTTCCGATTTTTTTAGTATAATATTTTCTATTCTTGCTCTATTAATTTGCTATTATATATATAATTATTTAATATCTTTTCCTCATCAATGGCTTCGTTATATATTGAAAATGTATACATATTTCCATAAAAATAGTTAGAAATTGCATTTTCGTCATTTTCGGTATTATCATCTTCATTTGTATCAGTTCCTATTTCTGTTTTTTCATTTGATTTTGCTCCAATTATTAGCTTTAATTCATTATCAAAGAATTTCTTTCCTTCCTCTATTTCTATTCTTACATCTTCTTTACCATTTATATATATAACTAATTTCTTTCCATCATATGTTAATGTGATTCCATAAACTTTATTTTCTTCAAGTTTTTGTATTGATGTGGCTTCATATTCTTTTTCTCCAATTTTTAGTTTTGCTTTTATGTTTCCTTCTTTTGTTACATATAATAGCTCTGTATTATTTTGTGCATCTCCTATTATACACTCATCATCTTCTTCTGGTAACTTTGTACATGATATTGTTGTTTCTATTGTTAGTGCTTTTGTATTTAGTTTATCTAATGTTCCATATGTTGTTTCTCCATTAAATTCTAAATACTCATCTTTCCAGTTTGCATTCATTATTATTGCATTTAATTTATTTTCTGTTTGATCTATCCATAGTGTTTTATCCTGATTGCTTGAATTTCCATTGTAATCCTCATATTCATACACATCTTCATATCTTTGTAGTAATCCCTCTTTTTCATATTTAGTCTCACTATTTATTTCTTTATTCTTATTAATATTTACTTGCTTCATTTTGATTTTTCGATCTTCTGATTGTACGTTTAATGCAGTGGGCGCTGGCATTCCACTTGTAGAGCTCTTACCAGAATAATACATAGTATTATATTTAACAGAAGCATATGTTGCTGAGCCTGTCGTCATACTATATCCATCAGAACGTAATTTTAAAACACCTCTATACATACTTGTACTTGCACTTAGCAATCTTCCTGAATAAAAATACATTGTTGATTTGCTATCGTTGTTTACAGCTCCACTTTTTCCCCTTACCTCAGGATTAACAGTACTTGGTGTTCCAGAATTAGTACCAATATGTGCTGTACCTGTACACCCAGAATAGTTTGAAACTCCATAGTAACTTGCTCCTATAACGGTTCCCCTATTAACATTAATTGTTGCACTTCCACCATTCCAAATACCGTTCACAGCACCTGTAATAGTTCCTCCATTAACATTAACAATTCCTCCATATCCTGCTGGAACGTGAATTCCATTATCTGTAGTTGAAGTTATAGTACCTCTACTAATAGAAATAGTTCCTCCTTTACTATAAATTCCTTCGTTTTTTCCAGTTATTGCACTTGTGTCATTTAATTGAAATAATGCACCTGACTCTACCTCTATCGCATTTCCTTCTGATGTTACTGTAGTTTGCCCCTGAATATTCACAGTTCCTTTAACACACCTTATTGCTGCATTATTTCCAGGTTGTTTAATTGTCCCTTTCTTTTGAGTTGCTGTTAATGCTGTTGAACTCCATGGAGTTCCAATGCTTAACAAACTTCCATTACTTACAATTGGTGTACTTAAAGTAATTGTATTTGAATTCAATATAAGTGTAACTCTTTTTGATGCCGGTAAATTTATACTACTGCTTTTATCTGTTGTACTTTGCGCAACAAGTATACCTATTGGATATGATTGTTCTGTTGTCGATTCAACCTCATTTAAAGCATCTCCCAAATTTTCATACCATACTTCAGTACTTAAATTTTGATATATATGATGTATTACTTTTGCGTATATAGTAGTATCGTTATAAAATGAAACAGTTTGACCTTCCTTATATGAATCTCCCTTTCCATCTTTAGTTGTACACCATCCATCTACATGTGCCATTTTATAGCCATATGTTGCTTCTGGCATCTTAAGTCTAAACGGCATCTCACCACCTACGTAATCCATATATACAGTTCCCTCTACTGGAGAAACTTTTTCACCTGCAATAGCACCATTATCATCAAACGTAATCGTTATTTTTTTTGAATACGATGCATAAAAAGTTGTATCTGCTGATATTGTTGTTTTACCGCTTGCATCCACATCTTTTGGCGCATTAGGAAATCCATTATTCCTTGCCCAATGTCTAAATGAATATCCAGTTGGCGGTGTACCTACTGTTGCAGGTGCCGTTATTGTTCCACTTGTAGCAGTGTTATATATTGTTGTAGAAACTTTTGTCGTTTGATATTTATAATAATTAAACGTTCCTGTTAGAGTTTTACTATATATTGCATACAATGTTACATTTCCTGCTCCCATATTCAAACTTGTAAGTTTTGCCGTAGCTGTGCTATACGTATTCCAGCCAACAAATGTCCAGTCAGATTTCGCCGCAGTTGGCGTTAAGTCTATTGAATTTCCATATGTAACTGTTGCAGATGTTTTTGTAGCCGACGTTCCTCCGTTTGTTTTATAATCATATGTTACAGTATATTTATTAACGGTCCAATGTGCATAATATGTTGTATTTGATGCTGGAACTGCTGTCGTTGTTGCAATTTTCGTTCCTTCTGTTGGTGCAGTATACCAACCTGCAAATGTATATCCACTTCTCGTTGGAGCTGGTAATGAAGCTAATGTATTACCATAAGTTTTTGTTACTGTTGATGTGTTTAATGAGTCTGTTTCAGCTAATTCCAAAGAATGCACAGATAAAATATCACCATCTTGCCATCCTCCTGACGGACTATAGAATACGAATGCATTATATGTATTATCAGTCGCTGTAAATGTATACGTTATTCTTTGCCAATCTTTCGTTACTTTTACCGACTTTCTACCACCTTGCTCTTGACCTACACGGCTAAGTGTAATTTCTCTACTAGCTTTTAGGTATACACTCCATGTATATGTTGTCCCTACTGTTAATCTTGAACCTCCTAAATATGGTCCTCCATCTGTTCCCGCATTCATTGTAAGTTGAACCACCTTACCATATTTAGCAGATGTATCTTCTGTTGTCGCAGCACTTCCTGATACCGTATAAAATTTATATGCTGATAAATTAATGAAATTTGTATATAAATCATTAGCTAAAAAGTTCTTATCATAAGTTATAGTATATGTGTTTGGTATCCATACAGCCTTCAATGTTATGTCATCTCTTACTATGTAATTATTACTACTATTAACAACACCTGTTACAGCTTTAGTAATATTTGATAAATCGTCATTTACTTTAACATATAATGACATACTCTCCATATTAACTGTATCATTTGGTCCTGGTATACCCTTTTTATATGCTTGATATGAACCAATTGCATACCACCATGAATCGGCACTCGGTGAACCATCTAAAAATGTAGACGAAGTTGAACTGCTCTTTGCAATACCTCCCCAGCCATCACCTGTCCATGAATTACTTACTGCCGAGTATCCAGAAATAGTAGTTCCAGATGTTGGATTCGAGGTTTGTTTCCATCTATTATATTGAGTTCCAAATTCATCATATTTTAGTAAAAATTCAAACTGAGATGAAGTATTTGCTCTAAATGTTTCTAATTGTCCTAAAATACTATATTTTTGTGCCGTATTAACAGATTTTACTTCTGTTTCATTTGCAAATAATGTTGTTCCTCCTTGGTTATTATGATATAGCACTTCAGCCCATGTTGCACCTGCTTCTGTTTTTACTGGTACCCAACCACCAAATGTGTATCCAGTTTTTGTTGGCGCTGTTGCCGCAACCGTTGAACCAAATGTTTTAGTGTACGTAGCTACTGATGTTGAATTGTTAAATTTTCCTCCATTTGGATCAATTTTTATCGTATAATTATTAGCTGTCCATTGTGCCGTTAGTGTTGTATTTGCTGCTGTATTTGCCCATAAAGTACTCTTAAATCCAGTACCTTCTTCTAGTTTCATTCCACATATATCTATTGTTCCTGTAGCACCATGATTTCCAAAATAAATATTTGTCATATTGTTATTTGCCGAGCCATCTGTTCCAGCTTTAAACGTCCATGAATATTTTGTCCATGATGTTACATTTGACATTGAAAATAATTTACCTGTATATGAACTATTTCCAGCTTGTAACCATAATCCACCAGAACCTTTTGCCCATACCGAAATAGTATAATACTTACCTACTGTTACTGGAACTTGATCTTGGCATACATCTAAAGATGTAGCTGTGCCACTTGCTGTAATTTTAAATCCTTTTCTAATTCCTGGTAATGGAGGATCTTGGTATCCAACAACACTTCTTGTTCCTCCACTAACTGATGCCGTTCTCCATCCCCCTAATGCGTTGGTTGATTTTGAACCGTCTACAAATTCCTTTGGTGCCTCAGCGTTTTTCAATAGATTTCTGTCATAAATTTTTCCAGTTGAATCTTTCCATCCATTAAATGTATATCCAGCTTTTACAGGATATCCTATATTTACATCATTTCCATATGTTGCTGCAAATATTGAATTTGCAGTTGCTCCATTGTATGTTCCACCATTTGTTGCTAATGTTATTGTATAACCTTTTTGAGCCCAATGTGCGTAGTATGTTGCATTAGCAGTTGCAGTTGTTGTTGTAGCTATTTTGGTTCCACCTGTTACAGCTGTATACCATCCATCTAATGTGTATCCTCTTTCTGTAGGAGCTGGTAATGTTCCAAGTGTCGCTCCATGTAAAAGAGTTTTTGTTTCCCTTGTTGTTCTTGTCACTTTTACATTAGATATTGTAATTGTTCCTGCTGAATAATAATCAGTTCTTATCATAAAATTCCATGAGTCATTTGTTAAATCACTACTTGTAAGAGCTCTTGTTCTATATGTATATGTTACATTATTTGCTGTTCCTGTCCAATGTACATTTCTATCTGCACCATTTTCCTTTGTTGGAAATTGTGGATTCCATGCCGTAACATTTCCACTTCCTTGTCCAATTACAGATACTGTTTGACCACTTACTCCTGTTAATCCACTATATGATGCTGTAAAAGATACCGTTAATTGATCTCCTACTTTTAAATCATCTTTATTAATTGTTCCTAGACTGAAGCATGTATTTAGTGCTCCACTAAATCCTGTACATTTTATTGTGTTTGAAAGTGGTACAATATAGTTTTTAGTTCCATTATAGTCATATGTTACCGTATACGCATTTATTGTTGCTTTATTTACATTTCCAGCTTTATCTTTTATCCATACATAGTATGTTCCTGCTGCACTTATTGTTTTTGTTCCACTTGTAAGTGTTCCATTAGTTGTCCATGATGTTGGGGTTGAACCTAATGTTGTAACTGCATATCCTGCTACCCCACTTAAGGTATCAGATGCCTTCCAATCGAATGTGTTAGCGCTTGTCCTATTTATTGTTACTGTTGGAACTGTTTTATCTATTTTAACTCCAAAAACTGTTTCTGCTGATACTACACCATTGTTATCTATTGCTCTAAATCTTATTGTTTCATTCCTTGTTGCAGTAAATGTTATTGTTCCTGTATTGTTTGCTGTTGTTATTTCACTTGATGTCCATGCTCCATTTTTATACCATTGATACTCTTTAATTCCTGCACCTATACTTGCAGATTTTAATTGTACCCATACATTTTGATTTGTCCATGTTCCAGCTGTATACTTTGCTCCACTTGAATTATTTAATTTTGCTGTTACTGCTGGTGCTGATGGTCCAAGTACTGCTGTTTCTGTTGAGCCTGATGTTGTTTTAACCACCACACAATTTGTCGCTATTGATGTTACATTTTCGCCTTTAATTGACTGTCCTTTTGCCCCTTTTAATATTCCATCATAAAAGTTAAAAGTTGCTGTACCTGTATATACTCCCCATTCTGTTCCACTTATTTCCGGTGTTGTTATTGATACTTTACTATCATTTTCTCCTAATGTTACTGTTGTCTTTATAGTGTCATGGCACCATATTCCAAATGCTTTTCCTGTTAACTTTCCTCCTGTTATTTTAGCCGTACCTCCACCTACTGCTAATCCACTGAATCCTGTTGCATTTGATGTTATTGTTCCGCCTGTTATTGTAGTATTTGCTGAGCCTAATTGCATTATCGCATCTGCTCCGCTAGATGTAATATTTCCTCCACTTATATTTATTGTTGCTCCCGTAATTTTCACCGCACTAGCTATTTTAGATGAAATTGTTCCTCCACTTATTTTTACAGTTCCAGATTCTGCACCAACTGCATAGCAAAGAGTATTTTGCGTTGTAGATGAATTTGTAATAGTTCCACCTTGTATATCTATTGTTCCATCTCCTACATATTGTAAAACTGTTCTTGCATACATAGAATTTACGTTAGCATTATCCTTTATTACTATATTACCTTTATAATTAATTACACATGGTCTTCCTGCATTATCTGTAGCAGTATTATCTATCATTCCCCCTGATATTGTCATTGTTCCAGTCGCATTTTCTCCATTTACTATGGTATTGCTACCTGTTGATACTAGCTCTCCTCCTGATATATTTACTGCTCCTCCTGCGTTATTATATATTGCACGTCCTGTAGCATTTATTGTTCCATTCGTTACAGTTACTGTTCCATCTGCATAGTTATAAATTGCATCTCCATTTAAATCTTTTACAAATCCTCCTGATACTGTCAATTTTGCATTTGCAGATGCATTATATATTACTTTACTATCTGTTGAACTTACTGTTCCTGCTGTAATTGTTGCGGTTCCATTATTTGTTATTGTATCTGCTCCACTTCCCGTTAATGTTCCGTTTGTTCCTGCTATTGTTAGTGTTCCATTGTTTGTTAATGTTACATTTGACATTACTACTGTTTGTCCGTTTAAGTCAAATGTTATTGCTTTGGCTGTTGCTAATGTTGGGGCTGTTGTTTCTATTGCGTAGTCCATTGCTTTTATTGTTTCTTTATCTTTTACTTCATTTAATGCTTCTGATAATTTCATATAATATTTTGATGTTGTTGTATTTAAATATTTATATTTTTTCCATACTGCATATAATTTTACTGCTTTATCTGTTGTATAATTTCCTCCTGCTTTTAGCTCTGCTGTTGTTGCTGTATTTGTTGTTGCCCAGCCTTGAAACTCATATCCTGTTCTTGTTGGTATTGTTTCACTTATTTTTAATTCCGTTCCATGCACCTTTCTTTGCTCTTTTGGTGCTCCTGTTCCTCCATTGGCATCGTATGATATTTGATAACCTACATTATATGCTGGTGATATTTTTGTTTCTTCTGCTCTATTCCCTGCATTATCCAACACTTTTGTCCATATGTACCAATTCCCCCCTGTTGCTGACTTTTTTACTGTTGCTTCATTTTTAAATTCTTCATATGTTGTTGGCTCTGTTGTGTTACTTTGTGAATATGCGTAACTTAATGTTTTTAGTCCACTTCCACCTTCATCTTTTGCTATTAATTTTTTATTTATATTTATTGTTGTCTCTCCTGCTAATATTGTGTATTTTCCAGTTGCTTGTGCTAATGAATTTTGTGCGTTACTTCTTACCTGGTCTGCTGTCAGTGCTTGATTATATATTGCCACATTATATATTTTTCCTTTAAATAACGTCGAACCGCCCTTGCCGTTACGTGATGGATTTACTCCTATAGCCATTACTGTTGAGTTAGCTGGTGTTCCAATCGTACCCGTTATGCTCAATTCACCTTGCAACACTCCATTAACATAAAAACTAAGTTTTTTCCGTCATACGTTCCAATTGCATTATATATTTCTCCTATAACACATTTTTCTTTTGATGGAATAACCTTGTATGCTCCTCCTATATAAAATGACGCATGCAGTCTTCCATTTGCCAAATATATTCCAGCTCCACCATTCTCCCAGTTCGATAAAATTACATCTTCTGCAATATTATCTCTATCTGCAGAAAAAGTTGCTTCTAATGTTTGGTAATTTGAATTCATTACACCTAAATTTGCCCATGTTGTTGTTCCATTAAACTGTAAATAGTTTTCACCCCATGTTCCATCTGTTATTGTTCCGTTTTTCTTATTTCCACTTATATCATTCCATGTTGTTGTACTTGTTGAATGTCCATTATTTGTATTTTCTATTCCATCTAATTTTGTCACAATATTTGATGTTGTATATTCGCTTTTATCTTGTATTTCTACTGTTGGTTTTATTTTATCTATGTTTGTTACTTCTTTTACTGTTTCTGGGCTTTCTCCATCTGTGTATTTTATTTTTGCATATATATTACAATTTTCTTCTACTTCAAAGTTCTTTTCATACTTTTTCCATTCTCCGTTCTCGTTTATTTTATAATATACTTCTCCACTTTTCTTTGTGCTTATAGACACTGTAACGTTTTCATTTGTCCAACTTGATGGTATTATTTCTATTTCATTTTCGCCTATTCTCACATTTCTTAATGTTACTTCTATATCTTTTTCGTCTTTTATTACATATTTTGCTAATGCCATTGTTGTTACTATTATTATTCCTAATAATATGAACGCAAATATCAAGCCTAAACTACATATTGTTTTAGACCTTTCTCTATTTTTTATTAAATTTTCCTCTTTACAGCCAGTAGGATTTTGCGTTCTTTGTTTCAAGATAGTGCCTCCCTTCTTCTCTTTTTCCTCTGTTTCTTTTTCCTATTGTTAGCCAATTTTACTTTATTGACAATTATCCATATTTTCATTATTAAATCAATTTTCCACTTTATATATTTATTTGTCAAACATGTTTTTTTCGACCCTTTTTGCGCTTTTCCTACGGATATATTTAATTATTTGTATATTTTTATTTTTTTACATTTTAATTACATTTTTATCTTTTATTTTTTCTTATAGTACTATTAGAGCAAAAAACAGAATATCCCTAATGTTTGGATATTCTGCTTTCTATAATTATATTAACTTTATTTTTTTCGCATAAACTTATAAGAATATTACCAAAATATATGCATATAACTCCCATATGTGCTAACAGCTCTCGAATCCACAACAGTCATTATCGTTTTTTTCTTTCTTCCTAAAATTAATTGTGACGAATTTAATCAATAATCAATTTTTCCACCTATTTGTATTATTTCTGCCTTAGCAACCTCATTTACACTTATTATTGTTTCCCTCCAAAACACTTTTTAATTCTGCTAATTTATGCATTAACTAAACCTAAAACTAAAATTCCTATATTATCATTATAAATTTCATCAAATTGTGAAATTGACAGTGGATTTTCTCCTAATCCAGCTTCTACTGTATATCCTGGTTTAATATGCTTTTGTATAAACCAGTCTTTATATCCCGCAAAACTAGAATTGTATGGTACTTCTGTTAATAAATACCCACTTGCTTTTGCAAATTTTTCACCAATTATTTTCGCACTTTCTGGTGCTAAGTTTTGAAAATTCCAATATATTTCTTTTCCTTGTGTATGATATGCAATTACTAATTTAAAATTATTTTTTAATGTGAAATCATATATTGCCCTAGACTCTGGCTCACTAATTGGTGTTGTTCCAACATAGTTTTTAGGAGCTGGCATTGTATACCCTTGCGAAAATTTTATCTCTTTTGCTTGTTCCCACCCAGCTGGAAATTGTAAGTTTAAATCCACTCCTGTGGATTTAAAAATATACCAACCAAGAAATTAATTTAATAAAATGCAGTAAT
>OKRY01000120.1_pt1 | contig 50320 bp, 29 predicted proteins | sample 1601121 | NCBI WGS metagenome assembly OKRY01 (sample SAMEA3541546, study PRJEB24748) | human gut metagenome | biome: human gut; feature: human-associated habitat; material: faeces | place: China | collected 2012
GAACCCACGCAACGAGGATGTGGTGAAAACAATCCGCTACGGTACGGAATGCACTCTTGCCGGTGACATGAAAGCGGCACTGCGAGGCAACGGCAACAAGCCGAAAGACATCGTCCAAGTGACAGGAACAGTGGAACAGTGGAAATGCCGGTTCGATGACCCGAACGTGGCATTCCATTCCGAACAGCTCCACCTGTGGACGGAAGACCGCGTGTACGGGTTCATGCAGTCGGACGGGTGCGCCGTGGTTGTAGACATGCCGAGAAATCCAGCCTCGGATTAGCTTCCTCCAAGCCGGTCGATGTGCGAAAAACGGATTGCCTCCGGCTTTAGATGTCGAAAGCAATCCGATAACCCTCTTCCTATCGGGAAGGATTAATGCTTCCTACCCGTCTTTTGCGGCCTCAACAAGACGAGGCCGACAACAAGCGACAGACTGGAGATGGCGACAAGAACCAACAACAATCGGCCTCCCGTAAACGGCATGGATGCTATGGGAGTTTCCAAGTACGGCATCACAACGCGGATGATGCCGCAATTCTCGTACACATCCTCATATACCGGGCTTGCCATCTGAGAGGGTGATGGGAAGTCGTTCAGATTGATGTAAGCGCCTTTCATGCCGGAAGTATCCGAAATCGGGTCTGCGGCACTGTTGGTCGCTTTTGTCGAGCCTTTGGCGTTCTTGGCCGTGACCTTCAATTTCAGCCAAGAATCTCTTCTGCCGGGAGAGAACCGAACCTGATATCCGCTACCGGCGGGAATGCCGACGATACGGTAGGTTCCGTCTTTGTCCGTCGTGTCGGTCAATGGTTTTCCATCGTATCCCAAAACGGGGGTTCCGTTGGAATCGGTCAGAGTGACGGTCACGTTGGAGGCGAGCGCGTCGGTATCCTCGCGGATGCCGTTTCCGTCCTTGTCGTACCATACGATGCCTGAAACGACTCGTTGGACTACGGTGACGTCGGCGTCGGTTTTGTTGTATCCGTCTCCCCAACGGATGCTGTACAGGTCGGCGGGACGGTTGTTGGAAGGTTGGATGGTGATGTCGAACATGAGGCTTGAGCCTCCCGGCAGTGGTTTGTCTCCCACCCATGCCCAAGCTGTTGATGCCTATCTCTCCCGCTCTCGACTATCTGTCCGAGGACAAGGACTTTGTGGCCTGGGACTACGACAAGATGTACAAGTCGATGGGCTTTGGCGGATGGGACAAAGCCACTGAGACCAAAGACGGCTTCCTCGGCAACTCCGGTGGCTGGGGCAATGTTGCTATGGCCTACTACCAGCGTAGCAACCCTGACTCTGTGGCTGCCATCTTCGACTGGCTCTGGAATCAGAACTACGACAACGAGGCCAAGACCATCAATACCAATGGTATCACGTATTTTGTGACCCACTCCCATCTCTCTTATGGTGATTTAGATTGGCAGAGTTATGCCTCGATTCCTACAGCCCGTGTCTATAAGAAGGAGGATGGCTCTTATATCTATATGGCCTACAACCCGAAGAACACCGACCAGGACGTCGACTTCTATGTCAACGGACAGAAGACCTACACCCTGAAGGCTAAGGCACGGCAGCTTACCGTGTCGGGACATACCTCTAACGCGCTGACCGATATCATCCAGACGGGGAGCGAGGAGCCGGATCCGCGTGAGGGACTTAGCATGGTCAATATCGCTCTTCACAAACCGGCTACATGCAGCAGCTATGAGAATGTGGGGACTACGGTGGATCATCTCACCGACGGTGACCAGACCACACGCTGGGGCAGTAACCACAACGACGGTGAGTATGTCACCGTGGACCTCTGCGAGAAAGCTAAACTCTACAAGATACGCCTGCACTGGGAGGCTGCCTACGCCAGCCTGTACAAGGTTCAGCTCAGCGACGACGGCACCACGTTCAGTGACGCCAAGGTGATCAACAGCGATGGCGGCTACGATGATATCCTGATGGATGGTGCTTCAGCGCGTTATATCCGCATCTTAGGCGTCAAGCGCGCCACCAGCTATGGCATTTCGCTTTACGAGTTGGAAGCCTATGGTCAGTTGGCGTCCATGACGGATGATGACATCCAGGGTGTCAAGATTTCGGCCGATGCCGATTTCCTGAAGCAGGGGCAGAGCGCCCAGCTGTATGCCAAGGCCTATACGTTTGGCGGTCAGTGGAAAGACATCAATCCCACGTGGACATCGGCCGATGGTTCCGTTACCAGTGAGGGTATTTTCACACCGTCCAAGTATGGCACCGTCACCGTCTCGGCCTCTCTGGAGGGTCAGAATGTCACTGCCTCCCGCCAGTTCCCTGTGGAGGAGGCTATCCGCCTGAAAGCCATCTCTGCCAAGGCTGAGCGCACAGAGGTCGTCACCAATGAGAAGTTGCCGATTACCATCAGCGCGACAGACCAGTTTGGTTGTCCTACTGAGGTGCAGGGCGTAACAGTAAAGGTGAAAGGGCAGGGCACATACAATGAGTCCGACGCCACATTCTCATCGGTAGCCACCGGTACCGACAGCCTCTTCTTCAGTAAGGACAATGTCTGTGATACCCTTGTCATCATGGTAAAGACTTTCTCTGACATCAATCTCGCACTTGGCAAGCCGACGACAGCCTCCAGCGCTGAGAATGATGGCATGGATGCTCCTTATGCCACTGACGGCAGCATGACCTCCCGTTGGGGTAGTGCCTGGAATGGCTTGGCTGACGCCGATGCCGACAACCAGCAGATTACCGTGGACTTGCAGAAGACATACCGCATCAATAAAGTACAGCTCTACTGGCAGACAGCCCGTGCCAAGACCTATCTGTTGCAGACGTCTTTGGATGGCAAACAGTGGAACACGGTGCGTGAGGTGACGCTCAATGGTAATACAGATCCATTGGAGGATATACAGACCTTTGCTGAGACACCGGCGCGCTATGTGCGCATCCAGGGTGAGACGCGAAACTTAGGTTATGGTTATTCGCTCTATGAACTGCAAGTGTATGGCACCAGTGAGGTGGAGACCCATATCAATGCCATTGTGACAGCACCGAACTCCAAGTCGGGTATATTCACAATCAGTGGACAGCGTGTCAGCAAGCCGACAGCGCCGGGCGTGTACATCGTGAATAGAAGAAAAGTGATTGTTGAATAGATGACCGTTCGAAGGCTATTTCCTTTTTTGTCGTATTGATACCGTCTTCCTGAGATATGCCGTGGAAATCTTTGGCTTATGCCATCGATATCCGCGGCATTTGTCGTAGATATCCGTGGCGTTTGTCATCGATATCTACGGCATTTGTCACTGATATCCGTGGCTTATGCCGCGCATCAGCTGGACAACCGCATTTGTAACAGTGCATGCTCTTCCCTTCGTATTCTTCGTGGCTTTCGTGGAAAACAAAATACCTCTGCGGGGTTAGGGCGGCCACGGTGGTATCCCCGCCCTGTATTGCCGGTGAGGCGTCTTTATCTGAAAAAATAAAAGCGCTTCTGTTTTGTTAGCCCACATTATAGTTGTACCTTTGCAGAACTTTTACAAGATTGGAATTATTCCAAGCTATATTTTTTATTTCAGGAACGACAACATGAAAGATAACAACACAAAGGGCTTGCAGGCGTCTTTTCTCATCACCAAGCGCAACGGTAGCTCAGAATCCTATGATGGTGAAAAGATAGCGCGTGCCATAGAGAAAAGCTTCCGCTCTACCGGAAGGAGTGCAGAGCCGGGCGACATCCAAGCGATTGTCGCCGACATCGAAGCAATGCTCTGTAACGACGAGGCGCTGCGCGAGGTGGAACGTATCCAGGATATGGTGGAGCAACATCTGATGCAGCATGGCTATTATGCTGAAGCCAAGAGCTATATCTTGTTCAGAGACAAGCGCACGGAGCACCGCAAAAAGATAGAGCGGTTGGCTTCTCTCATGGGAGGCGGTGGCATAGAGAAGGTCCTGAGGGATATTGAGCACGACTTCCCGGAGCCGCAATATGCGCTGTCGTTATTGGCTGAGAAAGAGAGTGGTATGGGAAGGGCGCATGCCGATGCCACCCGCCGTCTGCATTCTTTTATGATGGCGGCCGTGGAGCTGACAACGATGGAGGCGCCGAAATGGGAGTTTATCGCTGCCAGACTCTTAGACTACCAATTGCATCAAGACATTCTCTCAATAGAACAACGAGAGGGCATCAACGGATTTTATGAGAAGATAAAGTTTCTCACCTCACAGCATCTCTATGGTGACTATATCCTCAAAGCCTATTCTGAAGAAGAGATTGGAGTGGCTGCGACATGGATAGACGACAGCAGAGATTATCTCATCAATTTTTCCGGGCTGGACCTGCTGGCTAAGCGTTATCTCATGCACACCTTCGACCACCAGGTCATTGAGACGGTGCAGGAGATGTTCATGGGTATAGCTCTTCACCTGGCCATGAACGAGTCCAAGGACAGAATGCATTGGGTACATAAGTTCTATGATATGCTCAGCCTCCTGCAGGTGACGATGGCAACACCGACACTGGCCAATGCCCGTAAACCACTTCACCAGCTGTCGAGTTGTTTCATCGACACTGTGCCCGACTCTTTGGAGGGTATCTACCGCAGTGTCGACAACTTCGCGCAGGTGAGCAAGTTCGGTGGAGGTATGGGACTGTATTTCGGTAAGGTGCGTGCCACAGGAGGCAGTATCCGGGGATTCAAAGGTGCAGCAGGTGGTGTTGTGAGATGGCTCAAACTCGTCAACGATACGGCTGTGGCCGTCGACCAGTTGGGTGTCAGGCAGGGTGCCGTGGCCGTCTATCTCGATGTCTGGCACAAGGACCTGCCCGAGTTCTTGCAGATTCGTACCAACAACGGTGATGACCGTATGAAGGCTCATGATATCTTCCCTGCTGTCTGCTATCCTGACCTGTTCTGGAAGATGGCGAAGGAGGACCTTAATCAGGAGTGGGCGATGTTCTGTCCCAATGAGATCTGGACTGTCAAAGGCTACCATCTTGAGGACTTCTTTGGGAAGGAATGGGAGCGTCGTTATCAAGAGTGTGTCGCCGACCGCCGACTGTCTCGCCGTGTCATGACCATCAAGGAGATCATCCGTCTCATCCTCCGCTCTGCCGTGGAGACGGGGACGCCCTTCGCCTTCTATCGTGATACGGTGAACAGGGCCAACCCCAATGCACACAAGGGCATCATCTACTGCTCCAATCTGTGCACGGAGATAGCGCAGAATATGCGGGAGATATCAGAGGCACAGACGGAGGTGAAGACGGTCGATGGTGAGACTGTCGTGGTCAGGACGGTGCGCCCTGGTGAGTTCGTGGTCTGCAACTTAGCCAGCTTGTCGTTAGGACATATTCCCTTGGAGGACAACACGCGTTTGAAAGACATCGTGGCGACAGCGGTGCGGGCGTTGGATAATGTCATTGACCTTAACTTCTATCCCGTACCCTACGCCAAGATTACCAATCACCGCTATCGCAGCATCGGCCTGGGGGTGAGCGGATACCATCATGCGCTGGCGAAACGGCGTATCCGTTGGGAGAGTGACGCCCATCTGGATTTTGCCAATGATGTCTTTGAGCGCATCAGTCTGGCTGCTATAGAGGCCAGCAGTGACTTAGCGGCAGAACGGGGCAGCTATGCTTTCTTTGAGGGCAGTGACTGGCAGACGGGGGCTTATTTTGAGAAGCGAGGATACACTTCTGATGCCTGGAAAATCTTACAGGAGAAAGTGGCACGGCAAGGAATGCGCAACGCCTATCTCTTAGCCATAGCCCCGACGAGCAGTACGAGTATCATTGCTGGAACCACAGCAGGCGTAGACCCCATCATGAAGAGGTTCTTCTTGGAGGAGAAGAAAGGCGCCATGCTGCCAAGGGTAGCACCGGAGCTCACTGACAGAACCTACTGGATGTACAAGAGTGCATATCTCATCGACCAGCAATGGAGCATCAGAGCGGCTGGAGTCCGCCAGCACCATATCGACCAGGCGCAGAGCGTCAACCTGTATATCACCAACGATTTTACGATGCGCAAATTGCTCAACCTGTATATCCTTGCCTGGGAGTGCGGCGTAAAGACCATCTATTATGTACGCAGCAAATCTCTTGAAGTGGAAGAGTGTGAGAGCTGTGCATCCTGATTCTATAACGATACTAAAGCTTGCAAGCAAAATGAATGATACCATCAAACGTAACGGATTGTTCAATCCCAATGGTGACACCGACCTGCGTCTGCGGAGGATGATAGGCGGCAACAGCACCAACCTCAACGATTTCAACAATGTCAAATACCCTTGGACCAGCAACTGGTACCGTCAGGCGATGAACAACTTCTGGATTCCGGAGGAGATAAACCTCTCACAGGATATCAAGGACTATCCGCATCTGGAAAAGGCGGAGCGGACAGCTTACGATAAGATTCTGAGCTTCCTCGTTTTCCTCGACTCTCTGCAGAGCAATAACCTGCCGTGTATCAGTGAGTATATCACGGCCAACGAGGTAAACCTCTGTCTCCACATCCAGGCTTTTCAGGAGTGTGTGCACAGTCAGAGCTATAGCTACATGCTTGACTCTATCTGTAGCCCTGAGGAGCGCAATGCCATCCTCTATCAGTGGAAGACGGACGAGCATCTGTTGCGACGTAACACCTTCATCGGTGACTGCTACAATGAGTTCCACGATCATCAGAACAAGATGTCGTTGATGAAAGCTTTGATAGCTAACTTCATCTTAGAGGGTATCTACTTCTATAGCGGGTTCATGTTCTTCTATAACCTCAGCCGTAATGGTAAGATGCCAGGGTCAGCGCAGGAGATAAGATATATCAACCGCGACGAGAACACCCATCTGTGGCTCTTCCGTAACATCATCAAGGAGTTGGAGAAGGATGAGCCAGAGATGTTCACTCCCGACAAGGTGGAGGTCTACCGTGAGATGATGCTCGAAGGCGTCAGGCAGGAGATAGCCTGGGGACAATATGTTATCGGTGACGATATAGCTGGACTCAACAGGCAGATGGTCAGCGACTATATCCGTTATCTTGGCAACCTGCGCTGGCATAGCTTGGGCTTCGATTATCTGTTTGAGGATAATCGCACGGAACCGGAGAACATGAAATGGGTAGGTCTCTACTCCAATGCCAACATGGTGAAGACAGATTTCTTCGAGGCCAAGAGTACGGCCTATGCCAAGAGCGTGGCTATAGAGGATGACCTGTAGATTCATCACCTAACACCTACCAACACCTCTATCACAGCGATGGAGGTGTTGAGGGACTGGGTCATGGCGGTGACGTCATGGGAGAGCCAGATGCGCTCGAAGTCCTTGAACTCATGGACGAGGCGGCTGGCATATTGATTCTCTTGCCATTCCTCTGTCTTTCCGTTGATGGTGAGCGTGACCTTAGTAGCCGCATTGGGCGGGGAAGGAATCGTCAGGGTTCCTTTCTCGCCTTGTATGGTAATACCGGAAGGACTGGTGGAGTCTTTGGCACTGATGCAGACGGCTGTGGCGGAAGGATATTGCATGAAGAGGACGCCGGAGGTGTCTACGCCATTGAATCCGCGGTTGGCATAATATTGGGCCGTCAGGGGCTTGCCCAATAATCCCACTACGGCATTGATGTTGTAGATGCCGATGTCGTTGAGAGCCCCACCACCGAGCTCGGGGTCGAAGGCGGGTGCGACATCACCGCTGAGGTATCTGTCGTAACGGCTGGAATATTGTGAGTAGTTGGCTTGGATGATGCGGATGGGTGCTATCCGTGGCAGCAACTCTTTGGCAAGGCGGAAGTTGGGCAGATGCAGTGTCGTAATGGCCTCGAAGAGCCAGAGATGCCGCTCGCGGGCAAGGGAGGCTAAGGTTCGGGCCTCTTCGACCGTTGTCGTAAAAGGCTTCTCCACGATGACGTTGCGCCCTGCTAAGAGGGCCTGGCGCGCATAGCTGAAATGCGCGGTGTTGACAATACCCAAATACACAAAGTCGGCATTGTCGTCACGAAGCAGTTCGGCATAGTCGGTATAGACTTTCGGAATATGGTACGCCTTAGCCATCTCCTCAGCCTTAGCCCTGTTGCTGTGCGCGCAAATGGCTGTTATCTCTATCTCCGGGGCCTCGCTTCTCAGTGCTTTGGCCACCTCATTGGCTATCATGCCAGTTCCTACGATGCAAAGTTTCATATCTTATGTGGGTCAAAAAACTGCTAAACCTATTGTCATGCCTTCTTCTCGTCATCCTCAATCACCTGATGCAACATGCTGACATAGTTGAAGAGGAAGGAGGTATGGTCGCCGAACACATTCCATGGGGTATTCTCGAAAACCGGCGACATGATATCATCGGATGTTATATCGCCCTGCTGACAGACATACTCGATGATGGACTCCAGTACGTCCATCTGTTCGGAATTGAGCTCCTGGATTTTGAGCAGGTCCTCGAACTTCCGTATGGCCGTTTGCCTGTCAATGCCGATAATAGAGCGGATGTATGCCGCCACATTACCGCCATGGATCTGGTCCTTGACATTATCCTCGTATTCCTTTTCCGTTCCAAGGTCTTTCCAGAGAATTTTCTCCAGTTCGAGGATGTCGGCCTCATTGAGCTGCTCAAGATTGTATATCTTCTGCAACACCTTGCTCGACTGCTTGTTCTTTTCTAAGTAATCCATCACCCGGTCCTTGTATGTCTTATAGCCTGTTATCGGTGGCTCACCGGTGCCTTCTATCAACTCGCCCGGGTCGTCAATGTCTATCTCAAAGGTCTGCCCTTTTTCTCCCTTGAGAAACTGTATAAGGTCGCGAAGCTCCTTCCTGACAAACTCCAGACGGTCAAGGGTCTTGTTCTGCCAGAACTCCGGGCTCAGCACCTCGTTGATGGTTGTCATCTTTGCGTAGACCTGAGGGATGGAAGCCTTTGATGACAGCTTCTTGGCTATCCTGTAGACCTGGTCTGCAAAGGAATCGGCATTCTGCGACTCGTCGAGTAATGAAATCTCAATCTTGAACATCAGAAAGTCGAAGCGTAGCGCCTGGAAGTCTGTCTGTACTCTTGGGAGTACGGGTGCCACTTTCTCCTTCAGCTGTGCCACATCGAGCGGAGAAAGGTGTTGCCACGACTGCTCCTGTTGGAAATGATACACCACATCGCCGACTTTCCTTACGTCTATCCGCGACCTTGGCAGCTTGGCGACCTTTGCCAACAGCTCCTTCTTCAGACCGTCATGCAGTGATTTGGCAAACGTGCTCTGCTGATACTTCGCCTCCTGAAGCAACACGGCAATATCAAGTTTCAAGTCGAAGAGCTTCTCTTCCAAAGAGCTGTGTGGCGTCTCGTCTGCTTCCTCGCCATGAATGCTGAAGAAGTCAAAGTTACCACACCAGTCGAAGATAAGGAATTCCTTCTTGTCGTTATCATCTTTCTCACCTTCGGCAGCCTTCCTCGGACCGAATATCCCGGGGCTGAGGCGTGTGCCGCGTCCTATCATCTGGAAGAAGCGAATTTTTGAACGCACCGGCTTGAAGAAAACCAGGTTCAGGCAGTCGGGAATGTCGACGCCTGTGTCGAGCATGTCGACACTGACAACGACCTGAGGCAGGCCATTGCGCCGTTCAAAGTTGTCGAGGAGTGTTTCGGAATTATATACCGAGTAGTCGATGAGCTGGCAGAAGTCGGGACCGAGCTCGGGATAGAGGCGCTGAAAGGCATCGACAATCATTTGGGCATGCTCATGGTCATAGCCGAAGATGATGGTCTTGCCTATCGTCATCCCGTCATTGACATACAGGCCATTGGTCATCAGCTCCTTCAGGACGGAGTCAATGGTTCCTTTGTTGTATATGTATTTGTTTATCTCTGTCCGGTCGATGTCGCGCCAATAGTTCTCGTCCGGTCTTTTGTGCAGTTTCTCCTTCTCGTAGGTCCACACGCCTTCCAACTGCTCTTTCTGCTCTTTTGATAGGTCGTCATAGTGGATGCCCTGGCGCAACATCGGAGTGGTGAGGTTACGGAGCTTGTAAGGACAGAGGTAGCCGTCAGCGACAGCCTGGTCATAGGAATAGTCGGCAGTAGGCTCGCCCTGCTCCTCGTCCAGCAGGTGATAAGTGCTGTGGTCAATATCATCGCGAGGCGTTGCCGTCAGTCCGATGAGCAGTGAGTCAAAGTAATCGAACAAGGCTCCATATTTGCCGAACACGCTGCGGTGGGCCTCATCGATAAATATCAGGTCGAAGCGTCCTATGGAGAAGTCTTTCTCTTCCTCGTCGATATACCCTATCATCGTCTGGTAGGTCGAGAACATGATTCTTGCATTCAGGTCGGGCGTATTGTCATGGTCGGAGAGAACGCAGGTCGTCTCGTTGGGCAGCAGCTTTACAAAGTTCTTATGCGCCTGATTGACCAGAGAGATTCTGTCGGCAAGGAACAGCACGTTCTTTATCCAGTTGTTGCGCATCAACAGTTCAGCAATGGCAATAGCCACGCGCGTCTTTCCCGTACCCGTCGCCATGACGATGAGTGAGCGGCGATGTCGCTTGTTCAGTCGCTCGCACACAGCCTTGACAGCTTTTATCTGGTATTCACGTCCTGCAATGTCTTTATTCACGGCAAAGTCATGGATGGCCTTGCGCGTCTGCCGCTGATGCAGCAGTTGCAAGTCGGCCTTGCTGTGGAATGACATGATGGTCCGGGCTGGATAGCCTAATTGGTCGATGACCTTGACGGTGAAGCCATTGGTGAAATAGATCACGGGCTTTACGCCGTATGTCCTTTCGAGACTCGCGGCATACAGCTCGGCTTGCTGCCGTCCGTCCTCCTCACTGCGCACGGCCTTCTTTGCCTCTACGACAGCCAAGGGGTTGCCGTCGTCGCCAAAGAGCACATAGTCGGCATAGCCCTTGCCGGATGGTGTCGGCATACCGCTGACCTCTGTTTCTATGCACGCCTTGCCGGCAACAATGGCGTGGCGGGTCTCGCAGATGTCCCAGCCGGCCTCGCGGAGCATCTGGTCGATGAACAGCCGGCGGGTCTCAGCCTCTGAGATAAGGGCCTCGTCACCGGTGCCTATACAAGTGGGGAAGGGCGTGGAGCCGGTGACCAGTGGCTTACTATTTTGGTTGGGGTATTCCGCCTTGATGGTTTCCGCGTCGGGCAGCTCGTCTGATGTCGGGGCAATGTGTACTTCGGGCTTCTTAGGTATCAGGTCTTTGCGAAAGCGTGGGAAAGACTCGATGGCTCCTATCTGCATCAGCACGCTGCCGACAAACGCATAGAGGTTGAGCAGCGAGAAGAACGACTCGCGCCCGGTTATCTTCATCCCGTGTGCGGCATTGTTGCCTGCCTTGCGGATATAGTGGAGCCGCCGCATCAGGTCGTCGCTGTTGATATAGTTGGTGAACTGCTCATTGGTCACCAACTCAAACAAGGAAGCGTGCTCCGGCTTTTCAAATCCTTTGAGATAATAGATGGCCTGCACTATCCACTCCAACGCCATACGCCCGTAAAGCGCGCTCTTGGCCGGATCGCCCGTCTGGTTGATCTCAGCCTCATTGCAGTACTCCCACAGCGTCTTGAGTCCTGCCTCGTTGCGTATGAAGTCGAAGTTTCTCATATAGATAAAGGTGATAAGTTAGGAAAAAGATTAATCGTTATTATCGGACAGAAAGATCATAGCACCTCAAAATAAGTGGGGTACTGCCCAGTCTCCTTTTTAAATATTTCTGAGAGTTCTGCTTTCATGTCTTCCGCAACTGCTTTCTTCCTCTCTTTAGCAGCTTCAAGACGCTTTAAGGCATCTTCACGGGTATCTCTTCTTGCTTTTTCCATATAGCTGTTATTATTTATTGCCTCTTGATAAATTATCTTCTGTAAATTGAGCTGCGAAATCTAATGTTGTAACCACTTCTATATCCTTTATAAATTTGAAATGTTTAGAGTTACTCGTAATGATAATGTCACATCCAGCACTTTTAGCACACTCATATTGGAGCACGTCTTCAAAGTCAGGAGCATCTATATCATAGGCTGCTTCTAATTGAGAGTCATTCATTGGTAGAACTTTAATACCAGCCAACAAATCTTTTAAAATCTCTTTCATTTGGTATATTGTTCTTCCTTTCTTAAGGATATAGGCGGAGTTGGCTACAGAAAGAAAAGATACACAACCTTCAATTAGCCCATTATCACTGGCTGATAGAACAACAGATGCCTCTTCGCTATTTTCTCTGTTGGGCAAAACAGAATCAAGCAGAACATTAGTATCGAAAAAAACTTTTTTCATCTGCTTAGAATATATTTAGCCCGTTCGTCATTCTCAATATCTTTGGGGTCAATGACGACACTGCCCATCAATTTTCTTCTTCTTGGTGAGATAACGTATTTCTTACTATTGTCCTTCTCGTGTGAGGTTTTCTTCGCAGTTGTAGGCTCAAGTAATTTCCCAGCTAACCACTTGCGATCATTTGAAGACAGTGATAAGCCTTCGATAAAGCTCCACAAACTATTTACCGATACTGTTCCCATAATCTTAGTGCTTTTATTTTGCAAATCTAAATATAAATTCCCAAACTTGCAAGTATTCAGCCAAAATATTCTTGCATGCGGCTGTCAAGGAGCGTCTGCGTCTCCGCAATGCTCTGCTTCAATAGCGACTTCTGATGCTCTATCGCCTTCACCTTCTCCGCGAAAGAGCGCTGGAGGGAGAGTGGGGGGAGGGGAATAGAATAGTTCATAATCTCTTTCTTATCTCCACGTGGCATCTTTACGCCCTTTGTGTGCGTATTGTCATAGATGAAGAAATCGTCTTGGGCTAATGCACTATACAAGAACAAGGGATCTATTTTATTTGTATATTCATTGTTAATTCTTATTACTAAGACATCTCCGCTTGCACCACCGTCATTTGTTGCAAGCCATATCTTTCTCAAATATGGTCTTATGTTTCCAATAAGAACATCTCCTTTTTTATAAGCTGTTGCCGACAAGATTTTACCTAAAGTGGATGCTTGTCTTTTGCCTTGACAATTTTTAAGAAGATTTTCTACGCCCACATAATTGTCGACCGTTAGTTTAGATGCATCATACCTACCTTTTGAATACTCACAAATGTCTTTTAATTTCTTCTTATCTATAGAAGTTGCATTGTTTATCATCTCATAGAACAGCGACTGGGCAAGCGCATCATATTCCTTCATCTGCTGTTGCTTCAAGGAAATGATGGCGGAAAGCTGGTCAAGCTCGGAAACAATACTTTGTTGTATAGAAATTGGAATAATTGGTATTAGTTGATTCTTATACATCTTCAAATCCAAGTTATGCAATCCCGTTGTTTTTGACTGCATAGCTTTTGTTGCGCCTGCAAAATAATATGATGCCAAACATTTATGAAGAAATTTAGGATCAAGCTTAACTACCTCTTTAATTCTTAAAGCAGATGTAAAGTTACTAAAAGAGTATTCCCCATCCAAATTAAAAAGCACAGGTCTACCTACAGGTTGCTTGTCACTGCCACCTGATTTCTCAATAATGATGTCGCCTTTTTTAAGTTTTTTCTTATCAAATTGCTTTTCTTCTACTTCAATAACAGCAATGTTATCTGTACGAAGTTGACATTCTTTTGTGAAGTTTGCATTTCGAATAACACCTACTTCCTTATAGGGAGGCTTTTTGCCGACCCATAATCCACTTATAAAAGTGCAAACCTCTCCCAATTTCTTATATTCCCACTTGCTCTTGTCCATTATATTATATCTGATTATAAAGATCTGAGATTGTTGTTAACCACAAGTTGGTGTTAATAACTACCTTCATGGATTATTGCTTAACACGATTGTCATAGAATTTTTGTCTGCCCTTTTCTATTTCAGATGCGATATCTTCTTCCGACAGGTCGCAAGTCTTAGACATAGACAATATATTCTCTAATTGTTCTTTCTTTCCCAATACGCGTTCTTCTTTAGCCGGAGCTATAGACTTTATGAAGTCTATCACCTTTTTCAGAAGATTCTCATTGTTTGAGATAGAACCGACCTGTCGTAGTACGTCTTGATTGAGTTGTAATGTAGTCATAGCCTTCCCTTTTTATTTCTTTGCAAATATAGAATAAAAAAATAGCACGACAAAAAGAATAATTATATTTTTTTCGGCACAGTGGATATTTTCCGTGGGTCGGATGTTTGTCTTCTTCACTGGTTACAGATCCGTAGTTGGTTAGAGAGGTCGTTGCCCAAGGTAAATAGTTTTTTAACCAAAACCTTAAAAACAGGCTATCGCGATGTAACTTCTAATTCTTAATAACTATCTCTTATCGCCAAGCACCGCGCCAGCCTGTTTTAAAGGTTTTCCTTGCATCACAGCAAGTGTTTTGCTTGTTTTTGTAAAAGGATCGTGTTCATGAGCTCTCTACTCCCAAAAAAGGTTGCTCAGATGTGCCTATCCGTGCCACGGGAAATATCCATTGCGCCTTTTTTGCTTTAGCATTGTACTTTGCTCCTACAGATCCTCTATAATCGTACTCATAATCGTCTTTATTTTGCCCAAACTTTACAAAAATACTCGAATCGGCAAAATATAATAGGGTATATCTTGCCGAAAGTGGCAAAAAAAGCTGTAAACGGCAAGATATATCTCCAAAACAAGCTTGCTGCGTAGTCCTTGCAAACATCCCTATCCCCGCATAATATTGCCGGTGATACCGTACGGTATTGCCGGTGATGGCGTAGGGGCGGGGTTTATCCCCGCCCTAACCCCGCAGGGTATAACCGAGCGATAATTTGATATGTCCTGCTGTCCACGTGAGACCTCTCCGAGGTCTTTCCACTCTCGCTGCTTTATCCCCAGGTCGCTCCCGAGCATGGGCTTCCGCAAGCTCCAGCCCATACTCGTCCGACGACCTGGGGTCATTCATGGTGTGACCCCTCCGGGGTCAGTGCTTGCCGACACACGTGTGACCCCTCCGGGGGTAGTGGTCAGCCGACACATTGTTCGCCCTCCGGGGTCAGCGCCAGCCGACTCCCTATGATTGTCTGACGTTGTACGGCATTTGCCGTGGATGTCGTTGGCATTTGCCACGGATATCGCTGGCAAATGCCACGGATGTCGTTGGCAAATGCCGTGGATATCGCTGGCATATGCCACGGATTACCTTGCTATTCCTCTCTTTCCATGTGAGACCTCTGAGGGTCAGTGCTCACCGACCTATCGTGTGCCTCTTTTGGTGTTGAAAAGTTCTTCTGACCGAAAGTTCTTGCGGGTTTTCTTCTTGGTTAAAAATAAAAAGTGTATTTTTGCACTCAAAATATTGAAAGGCCTTTGACCGAAGAAAACTATATGAAGTATTTTGCAACATTCATAGCAATCTTGTTATCTTTGTTTGCACCTCTGAACACGCGTGCAAACGCTTTGTCACAATATAATATTGGCTACCTGAATATGAACGACGGTCTGCCAAGCAACTATGTTGATGATATCTATCGCGACAGTAAAGGTTTTATCTGGATATCCACTCATGGCGGCGGTTTGGTGCGCTATGACGGCTACTCATTCTTCAACTTGGGATTGGGAGGAAATGTCGGTTTCGGCTTTCTGCCCAACAGCTGCCGCAATGTTGTGGAGGATAAGGCCGGCCGGTTGTGGATAGCCTATGAGGAGGGCGTGAAGCTCCTCAGTCTCCATACTCAGCTGATGGAGAGCCCCAAGGCTGTCAACAATGCGTTGCAGGTCAAGTTGGACAAAGCCCTCAGTGAGCCTGCACAGCGCGTGTATTGCGATACAAAAGGCTGTGTATGGATATTGAAAGTGGGCGCTATCGACCGCCTTGCCTTCGACGAGGAGGGAAAGGTGACGAGTGTGCTGTCGGCTACCCACCATACAAAGGTGGCGGATGTGGCGATGGCCGATGTCATCGGCGACGGCTCGTTGTATGTAGGCTTGAACTTTCAGATGAATCATGTCGTCGTGCGTGGCGGCAAGCTCGTCGTAGAGAATCTCTCGGCGCGCTATCCTTACCTGAAGGGCGCGGTCATCGGCGCTATCTTGAAATGGCGAGGGAAGGTATGGTTTGGCACCAACCGCGGTCTGTATTGCAGCGATGGCCGCAGCTGGCATTATAACGGTACGGCGCAGGGCTTGCAGCATGAGACCGTGACCTCGTTGGCTATCACGCCCGATGGTGGTGGACTGCTGATAGGCACGCTCTGTGGCGTCGATGTCATGGATGCCAACGCGCTGTTCTACTATCATCTCAATGCTTCCACGCAGCCCTTGCAGCTCTCCAGCAATTTTGTGAACAACATCCTCGTCAATGACGGATGTATATGGATAGGAACGGAAACGGGAGGTATCACCCGCCTGGTGCCACGCTTGCTCTCGCTCGACAACTACGCTCATGTCGACGGCGACGCCAGCAGCATCAGCCAGGGTCCGGTCAACGCCATGTATTCCGCTCCCAATGGCGACCTGTGGGTGGGCACCGTGGAAGGTGGCCTCAACCTCAAGCGCAGGGGAACGGACGACTTCATCCATTTCACCGTATCCAACAGCGGACTGACCCATAACTCTGTGTCCTGTCTCGAAGCCGACAACCATGGCACGCTCTGGATTGGTACGTGGGGTGGGGGCATTTGCGCAATGCAGGGCAACAGCATCCGGCCTCTGAGTGTCGACGCGCGCCATGCCGTTGACTTGCAGTTCGTAGGTGCTCTGGCCTTCGACCCTTACAACAACGGGTTGTGGATAGGTGCCAATGCCGGACTCTTCTTCTATGATTTTAAAACGCATCGGGTTGTGGACCCCTTCCCGCAATGCCGCACCATCAATGGCGCCATTGGCAGCATCGTCACCAAGGACGGCAAACTGCTCATGGGCTGTGTGCCGGGGATGGTGTGCGTGGACTTGAAGCGCGGACGTGACAGAAAGGGACGCTTCGCCTTTACACATTATATATATAAGCTCGACCACCCGTCTTCGAAAGCTTTCGACAAGGTCACCTCCTTCTGGCAGTCGGCAGACGGCAGCCTGTGGATAGGAACCGTCGGCTATGGCATGTACCATGTGACCGGCAGTCTGAACGATACGACGAAGATAAAGAACTATACGACCCGCGACGGTCTGGCCAACAACTCCGTCAAGGGCATAGTGGAAACCAAGTATGGCTCGCTGCTGGTTGCCACGGAGAACGGTCTGTCGAGATTGAACATGAAGACCATGGAGTTCAGCAACTTCACGGAGGCCGACGGCCTTCTGTGCGACCAATTCTATTTCAATGGCGCTGTCAGAGGGTATGGGAATGCCATCTACTTAGGCAGTGAGAAAGGACTCACGGCAGTCTATGGGCTCAACAAGAAGATGGCTGTCAGCGGCACGCTGCATTTCACCGGACTCTTTGTCAACAACCAGTGGGCGATGACCGGTGGCGACCATCTCAAGGAGAGTATCAGCGATGCCAAGGACATCTATCTGCATGAGGGCGACCGCAATATCGAGATAGAATTCTCCGCTTTCCGCTATGGCAGTGAGTCGCAGGGTGTCTACTCCTATCGACTGAAAGGCTATGAGGATGAGTGGACGAAGCTGCCGCCAGGAGTCCACAGTGTGCGCTACACCTCGCTGCCGGGTGGCCATTACACGCTGCTCGTGCGCTACACCTCGTCTATCAACGACGGTGACACGCAGGAGACCTCCATCGACGTCAATGTCACACCCTATTTTTATAAGAGTTGGTGGTTTATGCTCATTGTCTTGGGCATCGTCATCGCCATAGCCGCTTATATCTATAACAAGCGTGTGGAGCAGGTGCGTTATCGTGAGACGGAGCGCCTCTACCGTCCGATAGAGGCTGCCTTGAAGGAGAGTCCGGACCCTGGTGCGCTGCAAGAGCGTATTCAGAACATCCTGCGCACGCAGCAACGCTACCGCGAGAGTCAGGAGAAGACAGTTGAGGATGACAAGTTGGAAGTGGCCAAGAAGTCGTCCGGCGACAGTGCGTCGGTGATGTCGCGCGTCATGGCGGTCATGGAGAAGCGCTTCGACGACCCCTCGCTCAATGTTCAGCAATTGGCTGATGCCGTAGGGCTGAGTCGCAGCGACCTGCATAAGATTTTGAAGGCGGAGGTTGGCACAGGCACCACACAGTTCATCCGCGACTACCGCCTTGACATGGCCCGCCGCTTCCTGGAAGATAATGCCGCTGAACGCAACATCACGGAGATAGCCTACCGCGTGGGCTTCAACGATCCGAAGTATTTCACGCGCTGCTTCACACAGAAGTTCGGCACAGCCCCGTCGTCGTATAAGAAGTAGGGGCAAGAAGTCTGGATGAATTTAGAAGTCCGGAAGTCCAGAAGTCGCGGAAGTCCAGTCGTAAGCATAAGCATCTGAGTCGGTATGATTCTGCGTCTGATTCGGTATGATTTAAGCATCTGGTTCGGTATGATTATTGTAATGACTGGACTTCTGTGACTTCTGGACTTCCGGACTTCAATACTTCTTTTCTTCTGGACTTCCGGACTTCAATACTTCACCACTTCTGTCCTTCCTAACCTCACGTTTTTTCACCGAAAAGTAGAAAATTGCTGTCTACCAAGAAAATCCACCTTATTTTGCAGATTTTCCACCGTGTAGTTTTACACTCTTCGTATTTTTGCAGCGCCAATCTTAAAGAAAATTGGCTTAGAAAAGCAAAACATTAATTATTTATAACCTAAAAACAAGTAACATGAGAAAACAATTATTCTCGGTGATGCTATGTATAGGCGCGATGGGCGGTATGGCAGTGAGTCCTTTTCCCGCACACGCTTCTGTGACGCAGGCTCAGACCGTAAAGGTGAAGGGTCAGATTGTTGACGAAACCGGCGAACCCCTCGTCGGTGCAACCGTAAAGGTGAAAGGCTCCAAAGATGGAACCGTCACAGACTTGGACGGTAACTTCACGCTCAACACCTCGTCGGACGCTACCCTCATCATCAGTTATGTGGGCTATAAAGACCGTGAGATAGCTGTGCGCGGCCGTGCAGTGCTCGACAAGATAGAGATGTCTGCTGATAATAACATTCTCGATCAGGTCGTCGTTGTCGGTTATGGTACACAGAAGAAGGCCGACCTGACGGGTTCCGTCGCCATCGTCAATGCCGATGAGATGAAGAAAGTCTCCAACTCCAATATCTCCACCATGCTCGAAGGTAAGGTGGCTGGTGTGCAGATTACCTCTGACGGTCAGCCGGGTGCCGACCCCTCGGTGCGTATCCGCGGTATCGGAACGTTCGGCTCTCAGGCGCCCCTCTATGTCATCGACGGTGTGCCCATGGGTACTACTATCCGTGATTTCTCACCAAATGATATTGCCACTATCCAGGTCCTCAAGGATGCTGCCGCCGGTGCCATCTATGGCTCGCGTGCTGCTAACGGTGTGATCATCATCACCACGAAGAATGGTCAGAAAGACCAGCCGCTAAAGGTGGAGTACAATGGCTATTTCGGTGTGGACAATGCTTCAAGCAGCGTCTACGATGTCATGGATGCCGACCAGTACAGTCAGTATTTAGGTCAGGCCTGCACCAACAGCGGTACACCGGTGCCTGGTGGCTACAAGCTCGGTGAGGATGGCAAGTACCACTTCATGGACAATACCAATACCGACTGGTTCGACAAGGTCTTCAAGACCGGTATCCGTCAGGACCACAACGTCAACCTCTCTGGTGGCGGTTCGCACAACACCTATAATGTGGCTCTCGACTTCTTCCAGCAGAAGGGTATCATCGAGGGTGCAGGTCCTAACTTTAAGCGCTATACGGCGCGTGTGAACAACACCTTCGACACTAAGTTCATCAAATTCCGCACCAGCGTTGTCTACTCTCACTCTGACCAGGACAATATGTCGCTGTCTAATGCCGGTGAGTATGTTCAGGGTCTCTACGGCGATGTCTCCAACGTGCTCCGCAGCACCCTGCTGATGCAGCCGACCATCAAGGCCTACGACCCCAGCACATGGGTGCTCGACGACAAGGTGGGATCTGCCAGCAACTACAAGTACGATGCCTATGGCTATGGTGTCTACTACGACACTATTCATGGTGATATTTCTGCCTCCAACCCGCTGTTGGTCAACAACATGCTGACGCGCAACACCCTCGTTGACCGCTTCGTGGGCACAGGCTCTGCCGATGTCGATCTGTTCAAGATGGTGGGATTCACTCCGAAGAACCATCACCTTAACTATAAGATTAACCTCTCTTATAGCAAGACGCACGCCAAGGACAAGACCTGGATTCCGGCTTGGATTCAGTCTAACCGCGTCTACCTTGCCAAGAGCAACGAGACGCTGACCAAGGGCTCACGCGACTATAGCGATGCGCTGATTGAGAACACCCTTACCTACGATGGACACATCGGTCAGCACAATATCAACCTTGTCCTCGGTCAGACTTATGAGGAAGAGCATACCGACCTGCTGACGGGCTGGGCGCATGACCTCTCGGAGCCTTATTTCTTGCAGCTTCAGAATGGCTCTTCGCGCGATGCAAGCTCGTATGAGTACAAGCATACGATGGCTTCGTTCATCGGCCGCTTGAACTACAACTATGCTGAGAAATACCTCTTGTCCGTTGTCCTCCGTCGTGATGGCAGCTCACGTCTGTCCAAGAATATCCGCTGGGGAACATTCCCCTCTGTCTCTGCCGGTTGGCGTATTGATAAGGAGAAATTCTTCAAAGTGCCCACTGACATTATTAATATGTTGAAGCTTCGCGCCAGCTATGGTGAGCTCGGTAACGAGAACATCGGCGAGTATCAGTATATGGCTACCATGAACCGCGACAATATGAGCTATAGCTTTGGAAATAATATCGTCTATGGTTCTGCCATCTCTGACTTCGTCAATGAGAACATCGCCTGGGAGAAGAAGATTACCTATAATATCGGTTTGGATATGGCTCTGTTCAACAACCGTTTGGAGTTCAGTGCAGAGTGGTATAAGAACCGTGCCAAGGACCTTCTCTATGGCGTGCCTGTTCCTGAGAATGCCGGTGTTGCCAATACCAGTGTTACATGGAATGCCGCTACTATGGACAACAGCGGTTTTGAGTTCTCGGCTACTTACCGCAACCATGACCACCGTCTGAAATATGACATCAGCGCTAACCTCTCTACTCTGTCTAATAAGGTGAAGAGCCTCGGCTTTACCAATGAGCCTTATATCACAGGTGCTTATATCACTGAGCAGGGCCATGAGATAGGTAAGTTCTACGGTTGGAAATACGCAGGCATCATCCGTTCGCAGGCTCAGCTCGATGAGCTCAACGCTAAAGCTGTGGCTGCTGGCAAGACGGCTTATCAGCCAGGAGCCAATGTCGGTGACTGCTACTATGAGGATGTCAATGGCGACGGCACCATCGACTCCAACGACCAGACGGTTCTCGAGAGTGGTATGCCGAAAGTCAACTTCGGTATCAGTGCCCGCCTTGAATACAGAAACTTTGACTTGAGCATCCAGACCTATGGCGTCTTGGGCTATCATGTGGCTGATGACATCTACAACAGCTTGAACTCCTGCTATGGCTATGGCAACAAGGATGTTGACATTCTCGATGCCAACCGCTGGTCGGAAGACGGTCAGACCTACCTCTCTAATGTGCCTCGGACTTATGTTACCAACAACGCTACGCTGGCATGGAACGACCTCTTCAGCTCACGCAAGATTCAGAACGCTGCTTACTGGAAGATTGCCAATGTCGAGCTGGGCTACAACATGCCTGACAAGTGGTTCGGTGGTGTTGTCACAGGCGTCCGCGTCTATGTCTCCGCGCAGAATCTCTACACCTTCACAGGGTATCATGGCTACAATGTCGACTACGCTGGTGGCGTGTTTACACCGGGCTATAACTTCTGCTCGTTCCCGACTCCACGTACATTCATGGCAGGTGTTCATTTTGTATTCTAAAGACGAAAAACAAAACATCTAAACGAAAATATCTTTATGAAATTATATAAGCTTTCATTTGCACTGCTTTTAGGACTCGGCACGCTGTCTTCTTGCTCAGATGATTTGGATGTTCAGAATCCTAACCAGCAATCTTCAGGCACATTCGGCTTCAACGCCGACGACCTGCAGGAAACGGTTATCGCCGCTTACAACCATTTACGTATGGAGGGCACCAACGCCCGTGTCGGCTACACCATAGACCTTACCCGTGGCGATGAGGTCTGGAATGCCTCGCAGGTGTGGTATTTGCCCTTCGACGACTATAACCAGCCTGCCACCGGCGACATCGACTGGTGGATCTGGCGTGACTATTACTATGCCATCAACGTCTGCAATTTCGGTCTGACGAAGATAGGCGGTACCGATGACTCGCAGCTTTCCGAGACCTATAAGCAAATCAAGGGTCAGCTGCTCTTCATCCGCGGCTTGTCTTATTACACGCTGGCAGGATATTTCCAGAATCCGCCTTTGCTGACCAGCTACGATCAGTATTCCACCCTTGACGGTCTTTACGCCTCCAACGCTGCTGATAACCAGTTCGATATTGTCATGGACCAGGTGGAGAAAGACTTCTCAGAGGCTATGACTCTGCTGCCCTCACGCGACAAGGGCGGTGAGTGGGCGAAAGGTCGTGCCACCTGTGGCGCTGCCGCCGGCTACTATGCCCGTGCGCTGATGATGCGTCATAAATACAGCGACGCCCTCACCGTGCTCAAGGACATCATCAACAAGAAGTATGGAACCTATAGGCTCATGGCCAACTATGGCGACAACTTCCGTGAGGGTGCACAGTATGAGAACAACGACGAGAGCCTCTTTGAGGTGCAATATCTTGACTATGGTACCCAGGGCACTGATGACGAGTGGACACCGGTCAATACAAGCAAGAACGCTACTCAGGGCCATGCCATAGAGTCCAACTTCGGGCCTGGTGACAATGGCGGTTGGGCAGACCTCTCCGCTTCACCTTGGCTTTACAACCTCTTCAAGAGCGAGCGTACTACGGACGGTCATCTCGACCCGCGCCTCTACTGGACCATCGGCACCTATGAGGCCGACTGGGACAGCAATGACCAGACCCTTGGCAATGTCGCTTATCAGTCGAAGCTTACTGCCAACTCTATGTACTGCACCAACAACAACTTTGGCGGTCTGCCTATTGCCAAGTGGACCAACATGCGTACAGGTCTGTACAATAGCATCACAACCGGTCTTCACTGCGGTATCAACCTCCGCTTGATGCGCTATTCTGATGTGCTGCTGCGTGCTGCCGAGTGTGAGAACGAGGTCAACGGGCCCGACCAGCAGGCTATCTACTGGATCAACCTGGTGCGTGAGCGTGCCGGGCTGGCCGACCTGAAACTCGCCGACTTTGACACCAAGGACAAGCTCTTCGAGCAGATTGCCAACGTCGAGCGTCCGAAAGAGTTCGGGTGTGAGTTTGGACGTGGCTTCGACCTGATCCGTTGGGGATTCTATCTCACCAGCGACCGCCAGGCTCAGCTGAAAGACCACGAGACCTTTACACGCATGAAAAAGGCGAACTGGGATGCCACTAAGTTCAATGAGTGGCAGCGCAAGGCTGTCAAGCATTCCGATATTGGCTCTGCTATCGACACCACCGGCGTCAACTTGAAATGCTCTTTCGATACCTATGTCGCTGGACATGAGTTTGAACCTATCGTCCAGACGCTTACCAACAAGAACGCCAACCTCGTAGGTAACTCTGCCAACAACAGCACGAGCAACGCCTCTTACTTCGAGAAGAATGGCTGGACCGTTCATCCGGTCGTCAGCCTCGGCAAGTAATCCGTAAGTCTTATAGTTCTTGGGCTCTTCGGTAGGGAGCTAATGGGTGGAAACCTTGGCTTCTGCGACATGAGGAGTCCGAGAGCTTGAGAAACTTACACATCAATTAACTTATAAACTAAAAAACGATGTTTCATCTCAATAAATTATCAACAGCCATTTGTGGACTGACCCTCGGATTATTGTCATTATCTGGCTGTGAGGGCGCAGACACTTACGACATGAATACCCCCGACTGGATATCCGAGAAGATCGACTCCATCAACGCAGCTAAGAATGCCGGCAATGAGGAGACGTGGACAGACCTTAACGAGGATGTCTACACCATTGGAAAAACGGACTTCTCCACAGGTTGGTGGCAGTCGTTCTCAAAGTACTATCAGATTCCTGCTGGACAGGTCTGGCATGCTGTGTTCAACCTCAACATTAATCCTGACGAGAAAATCTATTATAGGAACTTTGCATTGGTGATCACAAACGACGTAGACCGTGGTGGAGAAGGCTACAAGGAGTATGGCGCTTTCCGCTATGATTTTACCAATGATTCTACCAAATATAATTCTCAGTGGGGTGATTATCTGTGGTTCAAGTATGCGAGCTGCAACAACCCGATGTCTCCGGATGCAGAAAATAAGGATGCTGCCAACTTGCAGAAGCTGGGTGGTCAGGTAAAGCTTTCTGTTGACCGCACCAATCCGGATACTTTTAAGATTAAGATAACCAACGGTACCGTCACCAAGACATTGAAAGAGCCTTACCGTCTGCCGAACTTCAATGCAGATGCTTCTAACGACAACATCCGCTGCTTCCTTGTGCCGGAGGGATCCTACATCAACTTCCTGTCGAGCAATATCAAGCCGATTGGCGGTTATACATCCGCTGCCGACAAGCAGCCCGTGTCCATGGTGCTGAACAATATTCCTGATGAGGTGCAGCTCAATGCCAACTTGGACGAAGCCATGGCAGGGGTCTCTGCCACGGTGACCTATGAGGAAGGTGTCACGAAGGAGATTCCGGCTGCTCAGCTCTATTTCGTCTCTACGCCAGACTTGACAACCGAGGGCACCAAGAATTTGGTTGTTGTCTATGACAAGACCTTCAAGGGCGAGGCCGCTGCCAAGCCTATCTCGGCCACGGCCACCTTCAAGTGCTCGGATATGCCTACAGCATTGACTGTCAAGACCAATCCGACATACCGTAGATACTACTTCTATTCTTCAGCCGCCACTTCCGGTCTGACCAATCGCACATTGGCATTCAATCCGGCAGGCCTTGTCGTGGAAGGTAAGTTCCCGGACGGCTCTACGCGCACCATCGACAACTCCAAGCTGACGTTCTCTTCAGTTCCCGCCGTGGCAGGTGTCCAGGATGTGACCGTCACCCGTGGTAAGGCTTCTACGAAGATCAGAGTACGTGTGGCAGAGTCTACAGCAACCTTCTCTACACCAAGTCCTACCACGTTAGGAGCTGTGGATAATACTACCCTCTGGTGGGCTGCACATCTCGACAATGACATCAAGGTTCCTGTCGGCGAGACGCGTGAGTTCTCATTCACTAACTATTGTGGTGCTCAAAACTGGAACAACTGGGTGGTCGTCCTCCGCAATGCCGCCAAGGCAGAGTATGCCGTGCTGCGTGCCGACAACTATGGTTGGGGCAACGGTTATGATGCTTCCCTCCGAAGCGGCGGACAAGCTGATTGGGCTGCATGGCTCGCAGCGATGAATGGCGCTAAGGTTAACCTCTTTGTCACTAACTGCGGCAACGGTACGGCTGATGTCCAGGCTGTCATGCAGGGCACCGACGGCAAGACTTACATCCAGTATTACCTCGGCGTAAACACGGTAGATCCTTCTGATTTGTATGTTGACTTCACGGTTGATAGTGATCACTTGGTATTCAGCTCTACGCCGCTGTTCGCCAAGCGGCATGCCGCATCTCGTGCAGCCCACGTATATCGCAGATAAGCATATTCAGGTTTGGTTTCATTTGAGTTATATGTTTTAGCGGGGGAGGCCGTCGGGCCTCCCCCTTTTTGTGATTCCCTCATAAAAATGTGGTCTTCTCTTGCTTATTCCCTCATAAAATTGTATATTTGCAGCTGATATTCCCTCATAAAAGTGCCGATTATGGAAAGAACTATTTATAATCACTTGATTAAGTGGAAGTTGTCAGAGACAAGAAAGCCTTTGATGCTCTATGGAGCGAGACAAGTGGGTAAGACCTATATTCTTAAAAAGTTCGGTGAGAACGAATTTGAAAATTTTGTTTATGTCAACTGCTTCCGTAATGAAACGGCTACAAAACTCTTTACTGAGGACAAGGATATTAAGAGAATTGTCCTTGGACTTTCAGCTATGTCAGGAACAACAATTATCCCAGGCAAGACATTGATATTCCTCGATGAAATACAGGAGATTCCAGCAGCAGTATCTGCATTGAAGTATTTCTGTGAGGATATGCCTGATCTGCACGTTGTTGTTGCAGGCTCCCTCTTAGGTGTTATGAATATTGAGGGCGAATCATTCCCTGTCGGCAAGGTGAATATCATGCACCTTTATCCAATGACATTTGGCGAGTTTCTTTTGGCTATGGACAAGAAGGGCTTGTATGATGTGCTTGCTTCGCATGATTATGCCACAGCAAGTTCATTAAGTGCTTCTTATAAGGAAATGCTCCGTCAATACTATTTCACTGGCGGCATGCCAGAGGCCATTCTATCTTTCTCTAAGAATAGGGATATCAAGGAAGTTCGTAATATACAGAATGAAATCCTTACTTCCTATATGAGTGATATTTCAAAACATGCCGGCAAGGAGGCTCAAAGAATAAGAATGGTCTGGCAGTCTATTCCTTCACAGCTTGCGAAGGAAAATAAAAAGTTTATATTTGGAGCTGTAAGAAAAGGCGCTCGCGCAGCCGATTTTGAGATTGCTATTCAGTGGCTTGTTGATGCGGGGCTGGTTTATAAGGTAGAAAGGGTAAGGGATGCTAAAATACCGTTGAAGTTTTATGAAGACCCAAATGCTTTCAAGCTTTACCTCGTTGATATTGGATTGTTAGGAGCTTTGACAATGGTGCCGCCTGACCAGATATTGATAGGCGACAATGTATTTATGGAATACAAGGGCGCGTTTACGGAAAACTTTGTTATTCAACAGTTAAACACTATTCCCAACCTTCCTGTCTATTATTATAGCAAGGATAACTCAACTCTCGAAATTGATTTCGTGGTGCAGGCTGCTGACAAGGTCATGCCAGTAGAGGTGAAGGCTGAAGAAAACACAAAGGCAAAATCATTGCGTACTTTTGTAACTTCAGATTTCAAACAATACAGTCTCACTGGCGTACGACTTTCTATGAAGGACTATGAGCGACAGAGTTGGATGGTGAATGTACCCTTGTATTGTACAGAGTTCTTTTTCAGTTATACCTGATAGCGGTCTCATCTATGTTTCCACTAAAGTAGACAGGTGGAAAAATGGCTATGGAGTTGGATTTTCTATCCAACTCCCTATTTATGAGTGTTTATAGGCACTTTTTATATCCGTTATTCCACTCTTTATCCTCTTTTATTTAGTAATTTTGCCTTCAAAATAAAAACCAATCCAAATGAAGCATCTTTCTCTTATCTCTCTTCTTGCGTTGATGGCGCTGCCACTGTCCTCACAGACGCTGTCGGATGCAGACCTAGAAAACGCGTATACCACGCAGACTTACGCACATCGCATTTCGTGCCATGACCCTTCCATCGTCATGGACAATATCACTGACCCCGCTCATCCCGTATATTATGTCTATGGCTCGCACTTAGGTCATGGCTCGACAACGGTTGCCAGTAACTACCTGGACTGGGATGCGTCATGGGCTGGTGATGAGAGTGCCACATCGTACAACTCCCTTTTCGCTAACGCCAACGGTGACCGTATTCTCTTCGGAAATGCTTATGGCAATGCGCATTCCTGGCAGTATAAAGGCAATTCGGTGCAGGGCATGCAATGGGCGCCCGACATCATCTACAATCCCACGATGAAGAAATGGTGCCTCTATATGTCGCTCAATGGCGACAACTGGTGCTCCAGCATTGTGCTCTTTACTTCCGACTCCCCAAAAGGTCCGTGGGTGAACAATGGGGTAGTGGTCTACTCCGGTTTTAGCGGACGTTTCGATCATGTGGGCTATACCGAGTCAGCGGATTACAAGCAGACAGATTTGGAGAAGGTCTTAGGTCCGCTCTCTGCTCTGCCCGGTAGGTATGACATTCCTCAGAGCAGAACCACAAGCTGGGGCAATATCTATCCCAATAATATCGACCCATGTGTATTCTTTGATGATGACAACAACCTTTGGATGAGCTACGGCTCATGGTCGGGTGGCATCTTCATGCTGAAGCTTGACAAGACGACGGGGCTCCGCGACTATACACAGACCTACGACTATAAGACAGACAAGACCGTTGCCAAGGTCGGTGCCAGCTACAATGTCCTCTCTGACCCCTACTTCGGCAAGAAGATAGCGGGCGGCTACTATGTCTCCGGTGAGGGCAGCTACATCCAGAAGATAGGCAAATACTATTTCCTCTTCATGTCTTATGGAGGATTGAATCCTTCTCAAGGTTATCAGATTCGCGTCTTCCGTTCAGAGAAGCCCGATGGACCTTATGTCGATGCCAATGGCACTTCGGCCATCTATGAAAAGTATACCTTGAATTATAGCAGCAATGCCACCGACAACCGCGGTGTGCTGCTGATGGAGGGCTATCAGTGGGAGACGATGCCGAAGGGTGAGGTCGCTCAGGGCCACAACTCTGCGTTCATTGACGCTCAGGGCAGGACTTTTGTCGTCTACCACACCAAGTTCAATGATGGCACTTTCGGTCATGAAGTCCGCATTCACCAGCTCTTCCTCAATGAAGACGGGTGGCTGGTGGCCGCTCCTTATGAGTTCAAGGGTGAGACCGCTACCAATGCCGATATAGCAGGAAAGGCTTCTGTCGCCGATGCCGACATTCCTGGCACCTATCAGTTTATCCGTCATCAGTATGGTCAGAGCCATGCCGCTGTCTCCTCTAACAATCAGGCCACGAAGGCCCAGTTGACCTCTCCTGTCAATATCACGCTCTCCGACGACGGCAAAGTCTCGGGAAACGGTATTGGGGAAGGCAGCTGGACGCGCAAGGCGGGCACAGACTTCATCACACTCACCCTTGACAACGTGGCCTACAAGGGTGTACTCGTCCGACAGACGCTCGACTATACCAATATTCCAGCCCTCTGCATAGCTGCTGTCTCCGACGACAGTGGCACTAACGGCACGGGCTCGGCACAGACCAAGCAGCAAGAGATTTGGGCTTCCAAGGCCGATGCAAAGGCAGCCATCAAATATACGCTCGACAGGTTGCAAGTGCCTTTCACTGATGGCGCTACCATCAACAAGGACGTCACGCTGCCTTCTGCTACCGGAAATCTTGGCGCCACTGTCTCCTGGAAGTCAAGCGATGAGAATGTTTATGACGATGACTTCGGTGAGCCGGTGGCTGACGGACCTGTCACGTTGACGTTGAATATCAGTAAGGACGGATACGTTTATTCCAAGGCCTTCAATCTCACGGTAGATATGGATGGCACCGTGTCGGGCATCTCCTCTATCCATAGCGGTAAGTCGTTTGGCGATGGCAGAGTCTACAATCTCAATGGCCAGCAGGTGGGTCCGGCTTATCATGGCATAGTCATCAAAAACGGTAGAAAAATCATCCAGAAATAACATTTCAAAGGCGTGAGTCTCAGTTCATTCTATTCTCATGCTGTCTACATCCCTTTGCTTGCGGCATCATCCTCAGAGATGGTGTCGTAGGGATGTTGTGTGCTTCAAAAAATATAAGTATCAACCATAATTGTATCAACAATGAAACTCTTACTCGCTTCTCTGCTCGTTGCTTCAGCAACAACCATACAGAAACCTTTAGTCCACGATCCCGTCATGGCGTATGAGGACGGCACTTATTATCTTTATTTCACCGGTCAGGACATCTCACAGATGACATCCAAGGATTTGAAGAACTGGACGGTGAACCCCAATGGTGTTCTCGATGGCAAGTTGCCAGCCTGGACTCACGACAGTGTCCCTGGCTTCGAGCACCAGGTTTGGGCCCCCGACGTCATACATTATAATAATAGGTGGTATATGGCTTATGCCTGCTCCACCTTTGGCAAGAATACGTCTGCCATTGGTCTGCTCTCCAATGACAAGCTCTCTGATGCTGACGGTTGGAAAGACGAGGGCTGTATCCTCACCTCCAAGGCCAAGCGCGACAACTGGAATGCCATCGACCCGAACTTCGTCATCGACGACAAGGGCAATCCCTGGCTCACGTGGGGCTCATTCTGGGATGGCATCCAACTCATTCCCCTCGACAAGAACATGCATGTGCTGGCAGGTGCCAAGCCTAAGACCATCGCCCGCCGGTTTGCCTTCAACGTCCGCGATGTACCCGAGAGCGAGGGAGGACCGGTTCGCTATACACCCGGCAATTATCCGACAGGAGCCGGACAGAACGCCATCGAAGCACCGTTCATCTTCAAGCATGACGGATATTATTATCTCTTTGTCTCATGGGATTACTGCTGTTCAGGCATCCGCAGCACCTATCGTGTCGTCGTAGGACGTAGCAAGACGGTCGAGGGTCCCTATCTCGACAACCGTGGCATCGACATGCTCGACGGCGGTGGCGTGCCCGTCATCGAGGGCGATAAGAAGATTTTCGAGGCCGTCGGCCATTGCGCCGTCTATCGGTTTGGCAACAAGGACCACTTCATCGCACACGGCTATCAGATTCCAGGCGGAGAGTCCGTACTCGTCGATAAGGAGATAAAATGGCAGAATGGATGGCCAATATTGTAGAATTTTGTATGATTCTACAACTTTCCACCAATTAATGTCAATTTTACACCCATAGTTTGGCGCAAAGGTTTATCTTTGCAGCCAGTAACGAATCCAAAAACTAAATATAGATGAAAACAAAAACCTTATTGTTGTCTACTTTCTTGGCTGTGGGGCTGAGTGCTCAGGCGCAGGTCTTGGTCAACGTGGACACCAATCATCCTACAAAGACCGTATCACCGGATTTATATGGCATCTTCTTCGAGGATATCAATAACGCTGCTGATGGCGGACTCTATGCAGAGCTGATTCGCAACCGTTCTTTCGAGGACGACAGCAAGGCTATACCGACATGGACCGTCAACGGCGCTTCCTATCAACTCATCACCAAAGGCCTTCTCAACAAGGCGCAGGGACATGCCTTGGAGCTGACCTTCAACGGCAGCAAGCTTCAGACCCTTACCAACGATGGCTTCTGGGGTATCAATGCCGTCCAGGGCCGTCCTTATAAGTTGTCGCTCTGGGTGAAGGGTAAATATAAAGGTACGATAAAAGCCCAGCTCGTCAGCGCTGACGGTAAGACGGTCTATGCGGAGGCACCGGTCAATGGCAAGATTTCTGGTAAATGGCAGAAGCTGACGGCAGAGATGAAGTCAGCAGGCAACGATGCCAAGGCTAAATTCCAGCTTGTCTTCACGGGCAAAGGAAAAATCGCATTGGATGTAGTGAGCCTCTTCCCGCCCACCTTCAAGAATCGTCCAAATGGTTTGCGCCCCGACCTCGCCGAGATGCTCTACAATCTGCATCCCAAGTTTGTCCGCTTCCCCGGCGGCTGCTTTGTAGAGGGTCAGGAGAGTCCTGCCAATGCCTTCCACTGGGAGAAGACCATCGGACCTATCGAGCAGCGTGAGGGGCATCAGAATGTCAACTGGGGCTATCGGACAACGGATGGCATCGGCTTTGACGAATATCTGCAGATGGCTGAGGACTTCGGTGCTAAACCGTTGTATGTGGTCAATGTCGGCTTGTGGCATGGTGGTAAGACGCCTGTCGACAGCCTTCAGCCGTGGATTGACGAGACCCTCAACGCCTTGGAATATGCCAATGGCGACGTGACGACAAAGTATGGCGCGCTGCGAGCCAAGAATGGGCATCCCGCTCCTTACAACATCGAGTATCTTGAGATTGGCAATGAGAACAACCAGCCGGACCCCGCGCTGCAGAGTGACCATTATTATGAGCGCTTCAAGAAGTTCAAGGATGCCATCCTCGCCAAATATCCCAATATGCACCTCATCGGCAATGTCGTAGCCTGGGGCGATGACAATCCTAAGTGGGGCAGTGAGGAGCCTGTCGAACTCCTCGATGAGCATTACTACCGCAATCCTTCCTGGTTCACCAATGCCTTCCATAAGTACGACACCTATGAGCGTGGCAAGCATGACATCTACGTTGGTGAATATGCCGTCACCCAGGGCTTTGGCAATATGGGCTCTTTAGAGGCTGCACTCGGCGAAGGTGTCTATATGATGGGTATGGAGAACAACTCCGACGTCGTGAAGATGGCGTCTTATGCACCTATCTTTGCCAATCTCAACCGCCGCGTCTGGGCACCGGACATGATACAGTTTGTCAGCGACCGAGCTTTCGGCACTCCTTCTTATTATGTACAGAAGATGATGTTCAACAACATTGGCGACAAGGTGCTCAATGTCAAGGTCGACAATCCTTACTCTTACGATGTTGCCTACAACCTGAAGCCGGAGATCTGCCAGGTCGGTGTCGGCACCTGGGCCACCCAGTGCTCTTTCAAGGACGCCTCGCTCACCGACAACGGCAAGGCGCTGACGGGAGAGACCGTTAAGGACATTAATATAAAAGGTGACTGGACAGAGGCCAATGGTGAGGTCTCTCAGACTTCCACCGAGACAGCTACCATCCGCCTGAACCCTGTGCGCTTCAACGCTCAGAACTACACCTATAAAGTTCGCGCCAAGAAGAACAGTGGCGATGAGGGCTTCCTCATCATCTTCAACTATGTCGACCCCAAGAACTACTGCTGGCTGAATATCGGTGGCTGGGGCAATACGCAGCATGGCATCGAGCAGATTGTCAATGGCGGCAAAGGCCAGATGGCCACTGCTTCCGGACATGTGGAGACTGGCAGGTGGTATGATGTGGAGATTGATGTCAAGGGCGACAGCGTCTATGCCAAGCTCGACGGCAAGCAGATCTTCGCTACCCGTCTGAAGCCCAATATGACTCCTGGCTTCTTTGCTACAGCCACTAAGGACAGCAAGACCGGGGAGGTCATCGTGAAGCTCGCCAATACCAATATTGAGGGCACCACCGCTAAGGTCTCCTTGGATGGTAAGACCCTTCAGAATGCCAAGCTCATCCGACTGACCGCCAAGAATGGCAGTGAGGAGAACGACATCGACCATCCTACAAATGTATATCCGACATCAACGAATGTTCCAGTTCATGGCGACTCTATCGAGCTCGAGATTCCTGCTTCATCGCTGAGCATCCTCAGACTGAAGTAGGTCTGAGAACAAGGTCGCTGAACTTCCCTGAGACGTGAGGCGACATCCGGCAACGGTTTCGGATGACCCTCACGTCTCTATGCCAGAAACCAAAACTATAAACAGATATGCGAAACATAAAAACAAACCTCGGTGCCTTGGGCATCGGACTGCTTGCGCTGGCCTCTTGCGCCGGTGGCTCGCAGATGAACCAGACTGTCTCAGGGCTGAATCCTGCCAATTTCGATACAACCCTCAATGGAAAGAAAGTAGAACTCGTCACGCTGACCAATGGCAAGGGCATGGAAGTCTGCCTGACCAATTATGGCGGACGTGTGGTCTCCATCAGTGTGCCGGATAAGAACGGCAAGGCCACTGATGTGGTGCTCGGCTACGACAACATCAAGCAGTATGTTGACACCCTCAACACGCCTTCCGACTTTGGCTCCAGTGTCGGGCGCTATGCCAACCGCATCAAGAATGCACAGATCAATGTGGGTGGCAAAGTGTACCACCTTCGTGCCAACGACAATGGCAACACGCTGCATGGCGGCGGACTGACCGGTTGGCTGAATAAAGTCTACGACATCCAGCAGCGGACAGACTCCAGCGTGACCTTTGCCATTACGGCTCCCGACGGCGAGAATGGCTTCCCCGGGACCGTCAAGGCCACAGCCACCTATCTGGTGAAGAGCGACAACACCCTTGACATCACCTTCGGAGCCACTACCGACAAGGAGACAGTCATCAACATGACCAACCACTCTTATTTCAACCTCAATGGCGATCCGTCGAAGGAAGGCCTCGACCAAGTGATGTATATCAATGCCGACAAGTTCACACCCTCCGACGCTAAATATATTCCTACGGGCGAGATTCGTGACGTGACCGGCACCCCGATGGATTTCCGCAAGCCGCACGCCATTGGAGAGACTATTGTCGACACCACTTTCGACCAGATACGCAATGCCACAGGCTATGACCACAACTGGTGTCTGAACACCTTCAAGAATGGCAAGGGCGACGACCGTCAGGTGGCTGCCAGCCTCTACTCTCCTAAGACCGGCATCCTCTTGGAGGTCTTCACCAATGAGCCCGGCCTGCAAGTCTACACCGCCAACTTCCAGGGCACGGGCATCGCCTGCAAGCATGGCATCAAATACCCCAAGCATGTGAGCGTCTGCTTCGAGAGTCAGAAGTATCCCGACAGTCCGACAAAGATTGTGGAGAAGACGAAAGGATGGGACATCTCCAATCCCTATCTCAAGCCCGGACAGAAGTACTATAGCCACCTCGCTTATAAGTTTTCTATCAAGAAATAATACTCTATCAGAAGAAAAACAAACTAAAACTTATCATTTAAACAAAGGAAATGAACTGGAACGCTAAAGAATTCATTTGGTTAGACTGGGTAGTCTTAGCCATCGGCATCGGTCTTGTCGCCATTGCCGTATACAAGAGCATCATGAAGGACAAGCGCAAGATGCAGGGCGCCGACAGTCAGGACTATCTCTTCGGTAAGGGTGAGCCCTGGTGGGTGATAGGCGCCGCTATCTTCGCGGCCAACATCGGCTCCGAGCACCTCGTAGGTCTCGCCGGCACGGGTGCGAAAGATGGTGTGGGCATGGCGCACTGGGAGATGCAGGGCTGGATGATTCTCATCCTTGGCTGGCTCTTCGTACCCTTCTATCAGCTGCTCAACAACAAGCTCGGACGCATCATCACGATGCCTGAGTTCTTGAAATTCCGCTATACCAAAGCCACTGGCTCTTGGCTGAGTATCATCACATTGGTGGCCTATGTGCTCACCAAGGTGAGTGTGACGGCCTTCACGGGTGGCATCTTCTTTGAATACCTGTTGGGCATTCCTTTCTGGTATGGAGCCCTTGGACTCATCTTGGTGACCGCCATCTTCACCATCTTCGGTGGTATGAAAGGTGTGATGACCATGTCGGCCATTCAGACACCTATCCTTATCATCGGCTCCTTCTTGGTACTCTTCCTCGGTCTGGCCACCTTGGGTGATGGCAGCATCACGCAGGGCTGGAGCAATATGATGACTTATTGCAGTCAGCTCCACGACGGCTATGGCACCACCCACATGTTCCACTGGAGTGAGGGCGACCCGATGTATCACGACTATCCCGGCTTTGTGGTCTTCATCGGCGCCTCCATCATCGGCTTCTGGTATTGGTGCACCGACCAGCACATCGTTCAGCGTGTGTTGGGTCAGACCAAGGGCGAGGACAACAGCGTCGTGATGAAGCGTGCGCGCCGTGGCACCATCTGCGCCGGCTACTTCAAGCTTCTCCCTGTCTTCATGTTCCTCATTCCGGGCATGATTGCCGCAGCCTTAGCCGCTAACCCCGCTAAATACGGTCTTGTCATGAACAACACCGATGCCGCCTTTGCCCTGATGGTCAAGGATGTGCTGCCCGCCGGTGTAAAGGGTATCGTCACCATCGGCTTCATCAGCGCACTGGTCACCTCGTTGGCTGCTTTCTTCAACTCCTGTGCCACCCTCTTCACCGAGGACTTCTATAAGCCTTTGCGTGCAGGCAAGAGCGAGGCCCACTACGTCCTCGTCGGCCGTTTGGCTACCGTGGCTGTGGTGCTGTTGGGCTTGGCCTGGATGCCGATTATGATGAGCATGGACACACTCTATAGCTATCTGCAGAACATCCAGTCGCTGCTGGCTCCTGCCATGGTGGCTGTCTTCTCCTTAGGCATCTTCTCCAAGAAGATTACGCCGATGGCCGGTCAGTGGGGCCTTATCGGTGGCTTCATCATCGGCATGCTGCGCTTGGTGACCAATGTCATCACCCACAACGGCGAGGCTGTGATGACAGGTGCTTTCTGGGAGCATACCACATGGTTCTGGCAGACCAACTGGCTCATCTTCGAGTGCTGGCTCCTGGTGTTCATCATTGTGATGATGTTCGTCATCTCTATGTTCACCAAGGCTCCCTCTGCCGAGCAGATAGCCGCCATCACCTTTACCCCGGAATACCGCAAGCAGATTCGCGAGAGCTGGAGCATGGGCGACATCATTGCCACACTGGGTGTGGTAGCCCTCTGCGGTGCTTTCTATTGGTATTTCTTCTAATCATACAATTTTGAAGCTATGACCGGATTCTATAGTGAATATTCTAAAGTATGGGTCTCTGTCGACTGCATCGTCTTCGGCTTTGAGGCTGATCAGCTCAAGCTCCTGATAGGCCGTCGTCAGATGGATCCGGGGCGCGGCGAGTGGTCGCTCTATGGTGGCTTCGTCGGCGCCGAGGAGAGTCTTACCGAAGCGGCTCATCGTGTGCTGAGTCAGATGACCGGACTCAATCAGCTCTACATGCGGCAGGTGGGCGCCTATGGCGACATCGACCGCGACCCGGGCGAGCGCGTCATCTCAGTAGCCTATTGCGCGCTCATCAACGTCAAGGACTATGATGATGCCCTGCGGCAGAAGTATGGACTCGAATGGGTGCCTGTCGACAAGCTCCCCAAGCTCTATTCCGACCATAACAAGATGGTCAAGGATGCCCTGAGCATGCTCAGAAGGCATATCAACACAGAGCCGCTGAGCTTCAACCTGCTGCCACCGCTCTTCACCCTCACACAGTTGCAGCATGTCTACGAGGCCATCTTGGGCACAGAGATAGACAAGCGCAACTTCCGGAAACGTATCAAGCAAATCGATTTCATTGAGAAGACCAATCTCATCGACAAGCTCTCGTCAAGGCGCGGAGCTGCCATGTATCGCTTCAACAAGCATGCGTATAATATCGTACAGGAATTTAAACTTTAAACTGTAAGTCATGTTAGAAGAATTAAAAGAAAAAGTATATCGTGCCAACCTTGATTTGGTGAAGCACAACCTCGTATTGTTCACCTGGGGCAATGTCTCGGGCATAGACCGCGAGCAGGGCCTCGTCGTCATCAAGCCCTCCGGTGTCAGCTACGACACGATGAAGGCCAGCGACATGGTCGTCGTCGACCTACAGACGGGCAAGGTTGTAGAGGGAAATCTCAACCCCTCTTCAGATACCCCTACCCACCTGGTGCTCTATCGCAACTTCCCGGAGATAGGCGGTGTCGTACACACCCATTCCACTTTTGCCACAGCGTGGGCACAGGCGGGCCGCGACATCCCCAATATCGGGACCACCCATGCCGACTATTTCCACGATGCCATCCCCTGCACCGACGATATGACGAAGGACCAGATGGACGCGTACGAATACAACACCGGTGTGGTCATCGTCGACAAGTTCAACAAAGACCATATCAACTATGTCCATACGCCCGGTGTGCTGGTGAAGAACCACGGCCCCTTCACCTGGGGCAAGGATGCCGACGAGGCTGTCTACCATGCCGTTGTGGCTGAGCAGGTGGCGAAGATGGCTTTCATCTCCTTCTCGGTCAATCCGCAGACAACGATGAACCCGCTGCTCGTAGAGAAGCACTTCTCACGCAAGCACGGACCCAACGCCTATTATGGACAGAAGAAAAAGAATCAGTAATAGCAAACAATCAAATTCACTTAAAAACAACAAAAATAAAAAGATACTATCATGGAAAACGCATTTAAAGATTTCGAAGTATGGTTTGTCACAGGTGCTCAGCTGCTCTATGGCGGCGACGCTGTCAAGCAGGTAGATGGACATTCTAAGGAGATGGTCGACGGAATGAACAACTCCGGCCTCCTGCCCGTCAAGGTCGTCTATGCCGGCACGGCCAACAGCTCCAAGGAGGTGGCCGACGTGATGTCGCGCGCCAATGTCGACAGCAAGTGTATCGGTGTCATCTGCTGGATGCATACTTTCTCGCCTGCTAAGATGTGGATTAAGGGCATGCAGATTCTCCGCAAGCCGCTCCTCCACTTCCATACACAGTACAACGAGAAGATTCCTTACGATACCATCGACATGGACTTCATGAACCTCAACCAGAGTGCCCATGGCGACCGTGAGTTTGCCCATATCCTCTCTCGCCTGCGCAAGCCCCGCAAGACCGTCATCGGCTATTGGAAGGATGAGAAGACGCTCAAGCACATCGCTGTCTGGGAGCGTGTCTGCGCCGGTGTGGCCGACGCCCAGGACTGCCTCATCATCCGCTTCGGCGACCAGATGAACAATGTGGCCGTCACCGATGGCGACAAGGTGGCCTTTGAGCAGGTCCTCGGCTATCATGTCGACTACGTGCAGTTCTCCACCGTCTTGGAGTATTTCGACAAGATCAAGGACGCTGATGTCGACGCCCTCGTGCATGATGTCTACTTCAAGGAGTATGTCGTGGCCGACGCCCTGAAGGACGAGCAGAGCGTGGAGTACAAGAAGATTTGGAATGCTGCCAAGGCCGAGCTGACCCTCCGTGCTGTCCTCAAGGCTTATGGTGCCAAGGGCTTCACGACCAACTTCGACGACCTCGGCGATGTCAATGTCGAGGAGACGGGCCATGGCTTCGACCAGATTCCGGGTCTCGCCTCTCAGCGCCTGATGCACGACGGCTATGGCTTCGGTGCCGAGGGCGACTGGAAGAGCGCCTGCCTCTATCGCACCACATGGTTCATGAGCCAGGGCCTGCCCGGTGGCACTTCCTTCCTGGAGGACTATACCCTGAACTTCGACGGCGACAACACGTCCATCTTGGAGTCGCACATGCTGGAGGTCAACCCCGACATCTCCGAGGAGAAGCCGCGCTTGGAGGTCCACTTCCTCGGCATCGGTGTGCGCAAGACCCCGACAGCGCGCCTTGTCTTCACCACCAAGCAGGGCCATGGCATCACAGCCACCGTCGTCGATATGGGCAACCGCTTCCGCCTCATTGCCAACGATGTCAACCTCATCAAGAGCAAGCCGCTGCCGAAGCTCCCCGTAGCTTCAGCCCTGTGGATTCCCGAGCCTACCTTCGAGGTGGGCGTAGGCTGCTGGATGAATGCCGGAGGCACCCACCACTCCTGCTTCAGCTTCGGACTCACCGACGAGTACTGGCGCGACTTCGCTGAGATTGCCGACATGGAGGCCTGCATCATCAACAAGGACACCGACTACGAGCAGTTCCGCAAGGAGCTCCGCTGGAATGAGGTCTACTACATGCTCAACAAAGCACTGAGATAACGCTATCTATCCAGGGCACTCGGCGCAACCATCTTCGTCGGGTGCCCTATTTTTAACTGCATATCATCATGGACGCTAAATCTACTATACAATCCGGCAAAGCCATCCTCGGCATCGAGTTTGGCTCTACACGTATCAAAGGAGTGCTCATCGACGAGCACAACAACCCCATAGCCCAAGGCAGCCATACCTGGGAGAACCAGCTCGTCGACGGCCTGTGGACCTACAGCATCGACGCCATCTGGGCGGGCTTGCAAGACTGCTATGCCAACCTGTGCGAGGATGTGAGAAGGCAATACAATGTCGACATCCGCCAGCTTGCCGCCATCGGCATCAGTGCTATGATGCACGGCTACATGCCTTTCGGCGAGGACGGCAAGATTCTCGTACCTTTCCGCACCTGGCGCAACACCAACACGGGCGCTGCCGCCAAAGAGCTCTCCGAGCTTTTCAACTTCAACATCCCACTCCGCTGGAGCATCGCACATCTCTATCAGGCCATCCTCAACAACGAGCCGCATGTGGGCAGCATCAGCTATCTCACTACCTTGGCAGGATATATCCACTGGCAGCTGACGGGCGAGAAGGTCTTGGGCATCGGCGACGCTTCGGGCATGATACCCATCGACCCGCAGACCAAGCAGTTTGACGCTACGATGAAGGCCAAGTTTGAGCATCTCATCGCCGACCGCCACTATCCCTGGCATTTAGACGATATCCTCCCCCAGGTGCGCGTTGCCGGTGAGGCTGCTGGCCGTCTGACAGCCGAGGGTGCCCGACTCCTCGACAAGTCCGGTCTTCTGCTGCCCGGTGCCGTCTTCTGCCCGCCCGAGGGCGATGCCGGTACGGGCATGGCAGCGACCAATGCCGTCAAGGTGCGCACGGGCAATGTGTCGGCAGGCACCTCTTCCTTCTCGATGATTGTCTTGGAGAAGAATCTCTCTAAGCCTTACCCGATGATAGACATCGTCACCACCCCCGACGGTCTCCCCGTGGCCATGGTGCACTGCAACAACTGCACGTCGGAAATCAATGCCTGGGCCGGCCTCTTCAAGGAGTATGCCGAGCTGTTGGGCGTCAAGCAGAGCACCAACGAACTCTACACCCATCTCTTCAACATCGCCCTGAAGGGCGAGGCCGACTGTGGTGGGCTCTTGTCTTACAACTATGTCTCCGGCGAGCCGGTGACGAACTTGGCTGAGGGGCGTCCCCTCTTTGTCCGTGAGGCTAACGACCACTTCACGCTTGCCAACTTCATGCGCTCCCAGCTCTATGCTGCCGTGGCCGTGCTGAAGATAGGCAACGACGTACTCTTCAAGGACGAGCATGTGGCCGTGGACCGTATCACGGGCCATGGCGGCTACTTCACCACGAAGGGTGTGGGCCAGCGCATCGTGGCTGCTGCTCTCAACTCCCCCATCTCCGTCATGGAGACAGCTGGAGAGGGCGGTGCCTGGGGAATAGCCCTCTTGGCATCCTATTGCGTCAACAAGGGTGCGCAGCAGAGCCTCCCCGACTTCCTCGACGAGAAGGTCTTCGCTGGCAACAAAGGCACGGAAATCAAACCCACGCCCGAAGATGTAGCGGGCTTCGAGAAGTATATCGAGGCCTACAAGAAGGGGTTGAACATTGAGAAAGCAGCGGTAGAATATAAGGCCGCACATTAATTTTCACTAAATTCAATAAGAATGATAGCTCAGGGAAGTGTAAAAAGACAATTTTATTTTGTTATTCCGCTTGTTTGAGCTATCTTTGCAGAGATTTTAAGGCTAAAGCCCAATCAACATTAAAAAACGAACAGAAACAATATATCATTATGAACGACATTCAAGTGATGAACCATGCAGCCGACAACATTCGTATTCTGGCTGCCTCTATGGTAGAGAAGGCTAACTCTGGTCACCCGGGTGGTGCCATGGGTGGTGCTGACTTCATCAACGTGCTCTTCAGTGAGTATCTTGTCTACGACCCTGAAGACCCGACATGGACCGGCCGCGACCGCTTCTACCTGGACCCCGGACACATGAGCCCCATGCTCTACAGTGCGCTGACGCTCCAGGGCAAATTCTCTATCGAGGACATCAAGCAGTTCCGCCAGTGGGGCTCTCCCTGCCCCGGCCATCCCGAACTCGATGTGATGCATGGTATCGAGAACTCCTCAGGTCCCTTAGGTCAGGGTCATGCCATTGCCGCCGGTGCTGCCGTGGCTGAGAAGTTCTTGGAGGCACGCTTAGGCAAGGAGGTGATGCAGCATCGCATCTTCTGCTACATCTCCGATGGTGCCGTCGAGGAGGAGATCTCGCAGGGCGTAGGACGCGTTGCTGGCACCTTAGGCCTCGACAACTTGATTATGTTCTACGATGCCAACGACATCCAGCTCTCCACGGAGACCAAGGATGTCATGGATGAGGACACAGCAGCCAAATACCGCGCCTGGCACTGGAATGTCATAGAAATCAATGGTAATAACGTGGCCGAGATTCGTAAGGCCCTCGACAGTGCCATTGCCGAGAGCGAGCGGCCTACCCTCATCATCGGTAAGACCATCATGGGCCGTGGCGCTGTCAAGGCCGACGGCACCAGCTATGAGCACAGCGTGAAGACGCACGGTGCTCCCCTCGGCGACGGTGCCTATATCAACACCATCAAGCACCTCGGTGGCGACCCTGAGAATCCCTTTGTCATCTTCGACGATGTGAAGAAGCTCTATGCTGACCGCCGTGAGGAGCTGAAGAAGATTGTCGCCGCCCGTCGTGCTGAGGAGAAGAAATGGGCCGAGGCCCATCCCGACAAGAAGCAGCTCATGGACGAGTGGTTCTCCGGCAAGGCACCGAAGGTGGACTGGAGCAAGGTGCAGCAGAAGGAGGGTGTGGCCACACGTGCCGCTTCCTCAGCATGCCTGGCAGAGCTCGCCAAGCAGGTGCCGAACATGATCTGCGCGTCCGCCGACCTGTCCAACTCTGACAAGACCGACGGCTTCCTCAAGCAGACCCATGCCTTCACCAAGGGTGACTTCACGGGTGCCTTCTTCCAGGCCGGTGTGGCAGAGCTGACCATGGCCGACATGTGCATCGGCATGATGCTTCATGGTGGCGTCATCGCTGCCTGTGGCACCTTCTTCGTCTTCTCCGACTATATGAAGCCTGCCATCCGCTTAGCCGCTCTCATGGGCGTACCGATGAAGTTCATCTGGTCGCACGACGCCTTCCGTGTCGGTGAGGACGGTCCTACCCACGAGCCTGTGGAGCAGGAGGCGCAGATCCGTCTCATGGAGAAGCTCCAGAACCATAAGGGCAAGGACAGCGTGCGCGTCTTCCGTCCTGCCGACGCTGACGAGACAACAGTGTGCTGGGCCATGGCCATGGAGAACATGGACACGCCGACAGCGCTTATCTTCTCCCGTCAGACTGTCGCCAAGCTGCCGGCTGGCAACGACTACGAGCAGGCACGTAAGGGCGCTTACATCGTGGCAGGCTCCGACGACAACCCCGATGTCATCCTCGTGGCCAGCGGCTCTGAGGTCTCTACGCTCGAGGCCGGCTGTGCTGCCCTCCGTGCCGACGGCATCAAGGTCAGAGTCGTCAGCGCACCCTCTGAGGGTCTCTTCCGCCGTCAGCCGAAGGAGTATCAGGAGGCGGTGCTGCCCTACAATGTGAAGAAGTTCGGTATGACGGCTGGACTGCCCTGCACCTTAGAGGGTCTTGTAGGCATCGGTCCCAACAGCCGCATCTACGGTATGAAGAGCTTCGGATTCTCTGCGCCGTACAAGGTCTTGGACGAGAAGCTCGGATATACTGGCGACAACGTCTACAAGCAGGTGAAAGAATTTTTATCAAAATAAGATTATAGTTGATTACACTTTTTCCCCGAGGTCTCTGTGAAGAGCTCTCGGGGCTTTTTTTTTGCTGCATTGGCGTGCACTGACCCCGTGAGAAGCCAGCTCGGCACGCACTGACCCCGGATGGGCACACCATGGATGCCGGTGGAGCACTGACCCCGGAGGGGTCACACTGTGAATGACCCCAGGTCGTCGAGGGGCTGGGAGGCCGACGCGAAGCGAGGCCTCCCGGCACCGAGCGACCTGGGGATAGAGCAGCGAGCGTGGAAAGACCTCGGAGAGGTCTCACGTGGACAGCAGGACAAATATCGTAGCATCTTATTGAAAGAAAAGGAAAATTGTCATGGACAGGCTTTCGCTCCTTAGGGAGCTCTGAGGCCCAATCTACGGGATCGCCTTTCGAGCAAGCTCGACGGCTATCCCGTAGATTGAGCCTCACCCCCTACGGGTGTCAAGCCTGTCCATGACGAAAATCGCTGTCGCGTAAAATTGCGCGTAGCGCATAAAATAAAAATTGCGCAGAGCGCATAAAATAGAGCATCCCGCCAATTCGTGTATAATCCTACCTACCGTTGGGTTAATTCTTCTACAGTCTGCTACGGTCGGTTTGATCTGTCTACAATCCGTCGATTCAGAATACATGCTTTGATGCTATCAGGTACGCCGTTTCGGCAGCTCTATTTTATGCGAAGCAATTTTACGCGAAGCGATTTTCGTCATGTCCAGGCTTGGACCCCTGAAAGGGGTGGTGCAGAAGTGATGGAGCTGCCTGCGAGCTTGCTCGCAAAGGCAACCCCATCACTTCTGCACCATAGCTCCATTCGGGAGCGGAAGCCTGGACATGACTATTTTCCTTAAAATCTTCTCTTCGTGCCTTTCGTGTCCTTCGTGGATAAAAATGCATGGTTCTCTTCGTGCCTTTCGTGTCCTTCGTGGACAGCACGGCATATCATTAACACCCACCACCTATCACCTACCACCCTTTTTGTTAAAGGTTTTGTAATTTGTTGTTCATTCAAATCTTTTGTCGTATCTTTGCGAGACTAATATTCGACACATGACACCATATTTAGATATACAGAACCTTACCAAGACCTTTGGCGCACAAGTCCTCTTCGAGGACATCAGCTTCTCCGTGGCCCAGGGTCAGAAGGTGGGGCTGATAGCCCAGAACGGCACCGGCAAGTCCACCCTCTTGGAGATCATCGCCGGCAAGGAGGGCTACGATAGCGGCTCCATCGTCTTCCATAATGACATCAAGGTCGGCTACCTTGAGCAGACGCCGAAGTTCGACCCTGAGGAGACCGTCCTCGACGCCTGCTTCAACCACCATGGCGACCCGGAGCGCGTCCTCAAGGCCAAGCAGATCCTCACACAGCTACATATCGAAGACCTCCACCAGCCCATGAAGGAGCTCAGCGGCGGCCAGCAGAAGCGTGTGGCCCTGGCCAACGCCCTCATCACCGAGCCCGACTTCCTCATCCTCGACGAGCCCACCAACCACCTCGACCTGGAGATGATCGTGTGGCTGGAAGGCTACCTCTCGCGCTCTACGCTGACCCTGCTCATGGTCACCCACGACAGATACTTCCTCGACCATGTCTGCAACCTCATCCTCGAACTCGACGACAGGACCATCTACTCCTACCGCGGCAACTATAGCTACTATCTGGAGAAGCGTCAGGAGCGTCTCGACAACCGCCGTGCGGAGATCGCGCGTGCCAACAACCTCTACCGCAAGGAGTTGGAGTGGATGCGCGCCACCCCGCAGGCCCGCAGCCATAAGGCCCGCTACCGCGAGGAAGCTTTCTACGACCTCCAGGCCAAAGCCCACCAGCGCATCGAGGAGCGGCAGGTGCGCCTCAAGGCCGGAAGCGTGTATATCGGCTCAAAGATCTTCGAATGCCAGTATGTCTCGAAGAAGTTCACCGACTCCCAGGGCCACGACAAGATCATCCTCGACAACTTCTACTACAACTTCGCCCGCTTCGAGAAGATGGGCATCGTGGGCAACAACGGCACGGGCAAGTCCACGTTCATCAAGATGCTCCTCGGCCTCGTGCCCCCCGACAGCGGGAAGTTCGACATCGGTGAGACCGTCCGCTTCGGCTATTTCTCGCAGGAAGGGCTGAAGTTCGACGAGAGTCAGAAGGTCATCGACATCATCACCGACATCGCCGACTATATCGACTTAGGCAACGGCCGGAAGATGACAGCCTCACAGTTCCTCAACTACTTCCTCTTCTCACCCGCCGAGCAGCAGAACTTTGTCTATAAGCTCAGTGGTGGTGAGAAGCGCAAGCTCTACCTCTGCACGGTGCTGATGAAGAACCCCAACTTCCTGGTCCTCGACGAGCCTACCAACGACCTCGACATCCAGACCCTGCAAGTCCTTGAGGAATACCTCCAGGACTTCCCCGGCTGCGTCATCGTCGTCAGCCACGACCGCTACTTCATGGACAAGGTTGTCGACCACCTCCTTGTCTTCCAGGGCCAGGGAGTCATCAAGGACTTCCCCGGCAACTATACGCAATACCGTGAGTGGAAGCAGCTGAAGTCTAAGGAGGAGGACGCGGGCAGCAAGGCCCAGCCCGCCAAGGCCAAAGCCGACTACCATCACGACACGCGCAAGCGCATGTCCTACAAGGAGAAGCGGGAGTTTGAGCAGCTCTCCAAGGACATCGAGGCTTTGGAGGCCGAGCAGAAGCAGTTGGAGGCCGACCTGTGCAGCGGCACCCTCTCCGTGGAGGCTCTCACAGAGAAGAGCAAGCGCCTGCCCGTACTGAAAGACGAGTTGGACGCCAAGGAGACACGGTGGTTGGAGCTCAGTGAATTAGAATAGTTGTCAAAGATGGTGAGGAATGGAAAGCTAAGCCAGGAAGGCCATCGGTCCTGTGCGGGCGATCGTCGTGTCTCCCGCCTTGGGAGCATGCTGTGCGCAGCCCTCACGGGCTTCCTGCTCGTCCTCACCCTGCTCTTCCCCCTTCCCGCCTCTGCCATCAAGAAGAGCAACCTCCGGCTGCTGCGGCGTGTCCACACCTTTGCCCAGACCGTCGACACCACGGACTTCCGGCGTGAGAGCTACGCCTATATGCGGTCCACGCTGCGTGTCGACCGCCGCAACGCCATCCTCATGCTCGTCCCCGGCGCTTATGTCATCTCCCACGGCAAGGACCGGCAGTATCTCACCGAGGCCTATTATAAAGTTGTGGTGAACAACCATGAGGACTTCACCACGGAGCCGCTGCTGAAGATCACAACCATTCCCCACCGCAAGCAGGCCATGGAGAACTTCGGCAAATACCTCACGCCCACCATCTACAGCGAGACCATGGTGGGCACCACCCTCCTCTCACCTTTTCATCCTAACAACTTCCGGTTTTATAAATACCGTGTCGACGTCATCCATGGTGACATCGTGGAGCTCCGCTTCCGTGGCCGCCGCTACAACACCCAGTTAGTCAACGGCACGGCGTCCATCGACCGCCTCACGGGCCGCATCCTCTCGTGCAGCTTCCAGTGCGAGTACGACCTCATCCATGCGTGGGTGTCCATGACGATGGGTGAGAGGGGCATGGCGGCCATCTTCCCCAAGCAGTGCGAGGCCCTCATGCGCTTCCGCTTCTTGGGCAACAAGGTGTCAGCGCACTGCAAAGCTGACTTCGGGCTGGACAACGTCCTCGACTCCATCGGCAGCGACGACGCCTCCAACCCGCTGCTCCTCTCCCGGGTGCGCCCCGACACCTTGGACGCCAGCGAGCAGGCTATCTATGCCAAGATGGTTACGGCACGCATCGAGAAGGAGATGCAGGAGGCCGCTGACACCCTCCACGCTAAGAAAAAGAACTGGGTCAAGAGCATCCTGTGGGATGCCATCGGCGACAATGTGCTGAACCGCATCCGCACCCATTTCGGACAGAACAACCAGGGATACATCCGTATCAACCCCGTCCTCAACCCCCTCTATATGAGCTACAGCGAGCGCCGCGGCTTCACCTATAAGTTCGACCTTCGCGCCAGCTATCAGCTCAGCGACAACAGCGAGCTGACGGGGCGCTTCCGGGGTGGCTACTCCTTCAAGCAGGAACAGTTCTATTACCGCATCCCCATCTTCTATTATTTCGACCGGCGGCGGAACAGATACCTCAAGTTTGAGATGGGTAACGGCAACCGCATCGGCAACCACCTCATCAGCCAGGACATCAGCCAGCACATCCCCCAGCTCTCCGGCGGGCAGGTCCTCAACCCCGACATCTTCAACGACTTCAAGCAGGGCGACGCACGACTGGTCTTCAACTTCGACGTCAGCAACCGGCTGGGCTTCCAGGTCGGTGCCCTCTACCAGCTCTGGCGCGCCGTGTCGCCCTATGCCTTCCACATCTTCGGCTGGGAGTCGCGCTACAGCTCCTTTGCCCCCATCTTTGAGGTTCAGTACCGCCCCTTGGGCTGGACGGGTCCCATCTTCACCTTAGACTACGACCACGGCATCAAGGGCGTGCTGCGCTCCAACACCGAGTATGCCCGTTTCGAGTGCAATGCCGAGTACATCCACAAGCTCAACCGCCTGCAGTCCTTGCAGATGCGCCTCGGCGGAGGTCTCTACACCAACAAGGGCCGCAACGCCTACTTCCTCAACTACGAGAACTTCCAGGACAACAACCTCCCCGGCGGATGGAATGATGAGTGGAGTGGGGAGTTCGAGCTCCTGCGCGGCGACACCTACAACACCTCTTCCTATTATCTGCGCGGCAACCTCACCTATGAGAGCCCCTTGCTGCTGCTCAGCTGGCTCCCATGGGTGGGGCATTACATGGAGATGGAGCGACTCTATGTCTCGGTCCTCGAAGCCGAGCGCCTCCATCCCTATATAGAGCTCGGATATGGCTGCACCACAAGGTATATTTCCTTAGGAGCCTTCGTCAGCAACGGGAAAGGAAACAGAGCCTTCGGATTCAAATTCGGATTCGAACTCTTCATGTTCGGCTATGCTTTGCCGCTGGACGAAATCGCGCCGCTCCTGACGGCGGCCGGTGTGCCGCTCATTCTGGACGCCTCGCAGTCGGCGGGCGTGGTGCCCCTTGACGTTTCGCGGTATCCCTGCCTTGCGGCGGTGTGCATGCCGGGACACAAGGCGCTTTACGGCCCGATGGGGACGGGCGTGCTGCTTGCGCTCGACGAGCGGCTTGCCTCGCGTCCGCTCATGGCAGGCGGCACGGGGAGCCGGTCCGAAGAGATGGCGCAGCCGGACTTTCTCCCGGACGCACAGGAGAGCGGCACGCCGAACGTTCCCGGACTCGCGGGCCTTGCCGCCGGGATACGGTTCGTGCGCTCGGTCGGCCCGGAAAACATCCTTGCGCACGAGCGCCGTCTGGCGCAGGAAACCGCGCGGGCGCTCGAAGGGAACGGCTTGCTTGAGGTCTTTTCGAACCCTGCGCAGACCGGCGTGCTCTCGGTGCGTTTCCGGGACATCCCGGCGGAGAGCGCCGCCGAACAGCTCGCCCGGCAGGGAATCGCCGTCCGCGCCGGACTGCACTGTGCGCCGCTCGCCCACCGCACCGCAGGAACCGAGCAGACTGGCACGGTCCGTCTGTCATTCGGCTTTTATTCGACCGCCGGACAGGCGGAGCAGGCGGCGAAAGCTTTCAAATTGGTAAAAAAATTGTGAATGCGCTATACAGAAGGAAGGATTTGTGATACGATAATATCAGTGTGGCCCGCCGGAAAAGCAAGAGGTGAAACGTGCGGCGGCCGACTGAAACTTATCCAAAAGACTGTCTTTCTCCGGGGGGAGGGACAGCGGCATACAAGGGACAGGAGAATTTATGAGCACATTTCAGACTTTGTTCTCTCAGGACATGGGGCGGCTCAACTGGCAGTCGGTGCTGGAGTCGTTTTTCAGCGCGTTCAACCAGTTCCGCACCATATCCTTCATCGACATCATTGATATACTGATCGTCGCGTACATTATCTACCGCGTCATGAAGCTGCTCAAGGACACGAGCGCGGAGCGTCTGGTCAAGGGCATTATCGTGCTGGTCGGCATCATGCTGCTGGCGAGCATGCTTCATCTGACCATGATCTCGTGGCTGCTTCAGCAGGCGCTCAGCGTCGGCGTGTTTGCGGTCGTTGTAGTCTTTCAGCCTGAGCTGCGCCGCCTGCTTGAGCAGATCGGCAAGGGCAACTTCAGCCGCCTCATCGTTCCGGCAGGCGACCCGGACGAGGTCGAAAGCATGATTTCCGCGACGGTTTCCGCCTGCGCGGATATGTCGCGCACCAAGACCGGCGCGCTCATCGTGTTCGAGCGCCGCGAGCGTCTGGGCGAGATCATCTCGACCGGCACGGCGGTCGATGCCGCGCCCTCGGCCGAGCTTATCAAGAATATCTTCTTTAAGAACAGTCCGCTGCATGACGGCGCGATGGTCGTCCGCGCGGGCCGTATCTGCGCCGCCGGCTGCGTTCTGCCGCTTTCCGGCAACCAGAGCCTGTCGCGCGACCTCGGCACGCGCCACCGCGCGGCGGTCGGCATGAGCGAGAGCGCGGACAGCGTGCTCGTTGTCGTATCCGAGGAAACGGGTGCGATCTCGGTCGCCATCGGCGGCATGCTCAAGCGCCATCTGTCCCCCGATATGCTGCGCAAGCTGCTCGAAAACGAGCTGCTCGACAGCGAAAAGCAGGAAAAGAGCCGCCTTGCCGCAATTCGTGACATATGGAAGGGAGGCGCAGGCAAATGAAAAACATTCTGAAAAAGCACGATATTTCGCTGCGCCTGCTCTCGCTTCTGCTTTCGGTCGTTCTGTGGGCGGTCGTCATGGATATGGATAATCCGGAGCGTCCGCGCACGTTCGATAACATTCCGGTGCGCATCAGCGGCGAAACGGTGCTCCAGCAGCAGACCGGTCTCTCGCTTATCGAGGGCGCGGACTCGACGGTAAAGATCACGCTGCGCGGCCCGAGCAAGACGCTCGGCGACATCAAGGCGAGCCAGATCGCGGCGTCGGTCGATATTTCCGGCCTGACCGAGGCGAACGAGTATGACCTGCCGGTTTCGATCACGGTCAGCCGCTCGGGACTTGAGGTCGAGTATGTTTCCCCGTCCAAGGTGCACGTGCGCGTGGACAAGGTGGTTAACAAGGATATTCCGGTCGATGTGAACGTCACGGGCAACCCGACGGACGGCTGCCGCGCAGGCAAGCCGACCTCGCC
>OKRY01000136.1_pt1 | contig 48720 bp, 44 predicted proteins | sample 1601121 | NCBI WGS metagenome assembly OKRY01 (sample SAMEA3541546, study PRJEB24748) | human gut metagenome | biome: human gut; feature: human-associated habitat; material: faeces | place: China | collected 2012
TTACGGCGTGGACTACTAGGGTATCTAATCCTATTTGCTCCCCACGCTTTCGTGCTTCAGTGTCAGCAACAGACCAGACGGCCGCCTTCGCCACCGGTGTTCTTCCATATATCTACGCATTTTACCGCTACACATGGAGTTCCGCCGTCCTCTTCTGTTCTCTAGCTGAACAGTTTCCAGAGCCAGTACGGGTTGAGCCCATACCTTTTACTCCAGACTTGTTCTGCCACCTACGCACCCTTTACGCCCAATCATTCCGGATAACGCTCGCCACCTACGTATTACCGCGGCTGCTGGCACGTAGTTAGCCGTGACTTTCTGGTAAGATACCATCACTCACTCATCATTCCCTATGAATGTCGTTTTTCTCTTACAACAGAGCTTTACGATCCGAAGACCTTCCTCACTCACGCGGCATTGCTCGTTCAGGGTTCCCCCCATTGACGAAAATTCCCTACTGCTGCCTCCCGTAGGAGTTTGGGCCGTGTCTCAGTCCCAATGTGGCCGTCCGCCCTCTCAGGCCGGCTATGCATCGTCGCCTTGGTGGGCCGTTACCTCACCAACTAGCTAATGCACCGCAGGTCCATCCATGTTCATGGCCTTAGCCACTTTAATAGCAGTCAAATGCTTGTCTGCTACCTATCCGGTTTTAGCATCCGTTTCCAGAAGTTATCCCGGGCACATGGGCAGGTTACCTACGTGTTACTCACCCGTTCGCCACTAGATTCAGAAAAGCAAGCTTTCCTTCCTCTCGTTCGACTTGCATGTATTAGGCATGCCGCCAGCGTTCATCCTGAGCCAGGATCAAACTCTCCATTTGATTTAGCTCTTAGATGTCTCTGACATCTTTCTTTACATTTTTTTGTTTTTCGAAATTGACGTTTTAGTTTGTATTTTATTTCCTGTTCAGTTTTCAAAGATCATGTGCACCTCAGCAGTGCTCATCTATATTACCAAATACTTTCCATCTTGTAAACCCCTTTTTTCAAAAATTTTAAAAAAAAGAAAAGAAGATTCATTCAGCTCCGTCAAACCTACTAGAATCTTCTCTCCGTTAAAATTTGTTTTTGACACTAAAAATGATTCGCGCTATCAATTTTACTGTCTGTTATTCCTTCAGAAGTATTAGTATCAATCCCAAATTCTTCAAGCCTTAAAAAAAGCTTTATTTACACTTATATAGTACTTAAAAAAAGCTTTTTTTCAATGACAAAAGTCACTAATTTCATTGTTTTTTTGGTAAAATAAGTACGGTGATAAAAATGAATGAAATATTAATTGAACAATGCAAGTATTTAGTGGATGAAACACTCCCAAACATCGCAAACATATCCAATTTGATTGCCCTTTTATTCCATGAAATGGAAAATATCAATTGGCTAGGCTTCTATATTTGTGATGAAAAAAATCAAGAATGCACTTTAGGACCTTTCCAAGGAAAAGTTGCCTGTACACGCATACCATACAGAAAAGGTGTTGTAGGTACTTGTGCTAAAACGCAAGAAACACAAAGAATTGAAGACGTACATAAATTTGCTGGTCACATTGCATGCGATTGTGCTTCCAACTCAGAAATATGTATTCCTTTAAAAAAAGATGGCAAACTCGTTGCCATCTTAGATATTGATTCTTTTGAATTCAACAATTTCTCAATTGAAGATCAAGCTATCTTAGAAAAGATTTGCGAATTCTTTATTCCCCTTTTCTAAGTACATAAACATCTTCTAAACTCGATTCACTTTGTAGAACTGTCAAACCATCTAGTAAATCTCTAGATATTTCTTCATCTACAACTTGAACAATAAAAGATTTTGTCAATTGTCTTTTTGAACGAAGAAACGCTCTTTGTACAATCGTCTTTCCCAATTGATACTCATTTGAAAGTGCCTGCACCATTAAACTCTTTTCTGGTAACACACCAATAAGAAGGTTACAGGCATTTTTTTCATTTAAAAAAGATAAACTTCCATGAAAACTTAATGCATCATTGACATCCACCTTTAAAACATCTTCATCAAAATTACCCCAATACGCAAAACTATATACAGGATGATTTGACCTATAAACATCTTTATAACGTAAAAATAAATTTGTGCAATCCTTATATATTTCACTTGGCGTAAATATTACATGAAAACCAGGTAAATTCTCGCGAACCTCTTTCCACTTTTCATAAGGATAATAGTTTTCAAGACAAGCAGGATCCAAACAAGAATAAGAGAAACACGGCATGCACAACAAGCCAGTATCCCCAATCAATTCTTGCAACGTTTCAATCAACATTTGAACATTTCCAACCAAGCCACTATAACGATCCAAATCTGCTTCCAATAAAACCTTACTCCCTTTTTGAATGCCTAAATCTATAAAAATTTGTTTAAAATCTTCTTTTGTATAAATTTCCATGCCAATATTCTAACTTTTATTTGTAACTCTGGCAAGTTTTTACCGCCTTTTTCCAGCTTGAATACAAGCTATCCATTTCTTCTTTACTCTTTTCAGGCACAAACTCTTTAGAAAGTTCTACACCAAGCTCATCTTGTGTCCAATAACCACAAGATAGTCCTGCAAGATAAGCAGCACCTAAAGCCGTTAGTTCATTTGTCTTAAAGCGTTGTACAGGCATTTGAAGTAAGTCACTTTGAAACTGCAACAAGAAGTTATTGGCACAAGCCCCACCATCAACCTTCATAGAAGTAATCTCAATTTGACTATCCTGTCTCATAGCCTCTAATACATCCTTTGATTGATATGCCATAGATTCTAAAGCTGCACGTACAATATGATTTTTATTAGCTCCAAAAGTTAAGCCTAAAATACTAGCCTGACATGCATCATCCCAATAGGGTGCTCCAAGACCCACAAAAGCTGGCACAATATAAACTCCATTGGTATTCTCTACACTTTCAGCCATGGCTTGAGTATCTTTTGTATTTTCAAACAACTGCATCTGATCACGAAGCCACTTCATTAGACTACCAGAAACAAAAATACTTCCTTCAAGAGCATAATCGACCTGATCACCAATTTGCCAAGCCACAGTTGATAATAAACCATTTTTAGATTCGACAATTCTCTTGCCCGTATTCATCAACATAAAGCCACCTGTACCATATGTATTCTTAATGCCACCTGCGCCAAAGCAGCCTTGACCAAACAAAGCAGCCTGTTGATCTCCAACAACACAACAAATTGGCACTTCTTGACCAAAGAAATGATACGAAGCCGTCTTACAATATGCATAGGATGTAGGTTTTACTTGAGGTAAAATACATTTTGGAATATCAAACATTTCAAGCAATGCATCATCCCAAGACAAAGTATGAATATTAAAAAGCAAGGTACGACTCGCATTTGATACATCGGTAATATGTGTTAATGAACCAGATAACTTCCATACGATCCAACTATCCATCGTGCCAAATAAGACTTCCCCTTTTTTCGCCTTTTCATATACATCTGGATTCTGATCAAAAATAAAACGAATCTTACTTGCAGAAAAATAAGGATCAATACGAAGACCCGTTTTCGCCTTTACAATATCTTCATACCCCTTTTTCTTCCAACCATCGCAAATACTCTTTGTCTGTTTAGACTGCCATACAATAGCAGGACTTACAGGAAGTCCTGTTGATGCATCCCATAAAACACTTGTTTCACGTTGATTACTTATTCCAATGGCAGCTACTTGTTCTGGACTGATCTTACTTTTTAAAATGACTTCGCTCATCACGGCTAAACACGCAAGCCAAATCTCATTGGCATCTTGTTCTACCCAACCTGGATGCGGGTAGGATATTGTCGTTTCTTTTTGGGCAATTTCTACCACGTTAGCTGCCTTATCAAATAATACGGCACGTGTACTTGTTGTTCCGTGATCAATTGCTAAAATATATTTTTGCATAGAAAAAATCTCCTTATATGTCTTATTTTAATCTTTTTGTAAGCCCTTTACAAGATTTCATAGACAAAAGAAAAGAGATCATAGACAAAAGAAAAGAGATGTCAAAAACATCTCTTAACTACGAAGTGTCGCATTGCAATCCTTTTGAATATGTTCTAAGATTGCCTCAAACACTTGGTTGATTTCTTCATCTTTTAATGTATGAGAATCCGACTGGAATGTGATTGATAACGCTACTGATTTTTCATTTTTACTTACGTGTTCACCTTCATACACATCAAATACTTCTACATCACGGATGATCATTTCTTTATTTAAACGACCTTGCTTATTAATTGTATCCACTACCTTTTGTACTGGCATTGCACGATCTAATACGAATGCCAAGTCACGAGATACACTTGGATATTTTGATACTGGACTAAATTTGATTTTTGACTTCTTCACATCAATCAACGCATCAAACTCAAGTTCAGCCATCACAATATTCTTACCATATTGAGGATGAATATCACCTAAAAGTCCAACACAATCTTTTCCAAGCATGATTTTTGCACTGCGATAAGGATGGAAATGTGTTGTATCCAAATCATTTTCTACAAATGAAATTCTTTGAGCGGCAATACCAATCTGATCTAAGAAAGCTTCAATCAAACCTTTTAATGTATAAAAATCACTAACAGTTACATCACTTGTCCAACGCGTTTGTTGCAAGTTACCACTCATGGCGATAGCTAAATGCATTTTAGCACCACTTACACCAGCTACATCACTCAATTCAAAGACATTGATATCTTTGATATTACGCGCACGGTTATAAGAAACAACGTCTAATAAGCTTGGCAAAATACTTGTACGAATATAGCGACGCTCTTCACTCATAGGACTTGCAAGTTCAATCGCTTCATCCGTGTTGAAAATCGCATTCTCTTTCTTTTCTGTACTAATTAAAGTATATGTTAAACAATCTTGTAAACCTTGAGCACATAAGAATTGACGTGCCTGACGAGTCAATTGTTGTTTATACGTTAATTTACCTTCTGTCATAGGCATAACTGGAAGTGTGCTAGGTAAACGATCATATCCTAACATACGAATGACTTCTTCACTTAAATCCGCCATACCTTCCATATCAGTTCTTGAACTTGGAATGTGGCATGTGATCAAATCATCAGCTACTTCAGGTTCAAAGTCTAAGCGTGTAAATACATCGATGACTTCATCTAATTTAAAATCTGTACCCAAACGATTATTGATAGCTTCTAAAGTACAAGAAATTGATTTTGGCTCATAAGGAACTTGTCCATATTGAACTGTTTCTTCAATACCTGTCGCATCGGCATATTCAATCAACAATTGAACAGCACGATCCAATGCTTTCTTACTAGCTAATGGTTCAATACCTTTTTGGTAACGAACACTCGCATCCGTTGATAAATTTAAGCGACGAGCTGTATTACGAATCGATACATGATCAAAAATTGCACATTCAATAATAATTGAATCTGTTGTATCTAAAATTTTAGAATCATTTCCACCCATGACGCCGGCAATACCGATTGGTTTTCCTTGGTTTGTGATGACAATATCTTCTGGTTGTAATTTATAAGTCACACCATCTAAAGCTGTATATTCCTCATCAAAGCCATCCGCTACGACAATACTTTGTTCTGGCAATGATTTTGCATCATAAAAGTGCATTGGCTGCCCTGTTTCTAACATAACAATATTTGAAATATCAACAACATTATTGATTGATTTTACACCACTAGCTGCCAATAATTCTTTCATCCATTTTGGACTTTCTTTGATTGTTAAATGATTGATCACTTTTCCATAGAACAATGGACATTTTGATGTTGTACTTTCTACATGCAACTGACTTGGTGTACCCACATCACTAGCCCCACTGTATTCAGGAAGTTTAACTTCACGATTTAAAATAGCTCCTGCTTCTTTTGCCATATTAAATGCAGCTAGACAATCATTACGATTGGGTGTTAATCCAATATCTAATACTTCATCATCTAAGCCCAAGTAACCTAATGGATCTGTATTTCCTACAGGTGCATCAGCCGGTAATACTTCAATACCATTCTTTTGATTTTCATCTAAACTTGATGGATCGACCCCAAGTTCTAGTAATGAACAAATCATACCATTACTTTCAACACCACGAATCACACCATTCTTGATTTCTCCACCAGGCAAAACAGCTCCTGGTAGTGCAACAATTACATTTTGTCCTGCAGCCACGTTTGGTGCACCACACACAATATTAACAACTTCATTTCCAACATTGACAGTTGTACAGTGCAAATGATCACTATCTGGATGTTCTGTACAAGTTTCAACGTGACCAATCACTAAATTTGTTCCTTGCGATAAATGTTCAATACCCTCTACTTCAAAACCAGCATCTGTAATACGTTTTGCCATTTCTTCAATAGAAAGATCTTGTACATCCATAAATTGATTAAACCATTTTCTTGAAATACGCATATTTAAATCCTCCTACTCATAACGTTTGAATGTAGAATTGAATCGTTTATCATTTGTATAGAAATGACGAATATCATCAATACCATATTTCAACATTGCAACACGCTCAATACCTACACCGAACGCAAAACCACTGCATTTTTCTGGATCATAACCAGCCATTTTTAATACGTTAGGATGTACTTCTCCAGCACCTAGAATTTCGATCCATCCAGTCCCTTTACATGTTGGACATCCTTTTCCGTTACAAATGTGACAAGAAACATCCACTTCTACACTTGGTTCAGTGAATGGGAAATAACTAGGTCTAAAACGAATCTGGCGATCTTGACCAAATAACTTTCTGGCCATAAATTCTAAAGTTCCTTTTAAGTCCGCTAAAGTGACCTTTTCACCAATAACTAAACCTTCCATCTGCATGAATTGGTGAGAGTGCGTTGCATCATCGTCATCGCGGCGATATACCTTACCTGGACATACAACTTTGATTGGTAAATTTGGTGCACTTTCTTCTAATACAACCATCTGAATGGCCGTAGTATGTGTTCTCAATAAACGATTTGGATCAATATATAAAGAATCCTGCATATCACGTGCTGGGTGATCCTTAGGAATATTAGCTCTTTCAAAACAATATTCATCATCCACAATATCATCACCTTCAATAACTTGGTAACCTAAACCAATGAATAGATCTTCCAATTCTTGGCGTACCAAATTTAATGGGTGCGCATTTCCTAATTCTGGTTTACGACCAGGTAATGTAATATCGATTTTTTCAGATTCGATCTTTTTTTGCATTTCTAAAGCCACCAATTGTTCTTTCTTTTCTTCAATCATCTTAGAAAGATCTTGTTTCAATTGGTTGACCTTTTGTCCAAAGATAGGTTTTTCTTCTTTCGACAAATCCTTCATACCCTTCATCAACTCTTGAACGGGTCCTTTTTTACCTAAATACAAGACACGTAAATCGTTCAATGAAGATGAATCTTTAACATCTTGAATTTTTTGTGTAGCTTCCTGCAAAAGCTCTTCGATTGTTTTCATGTTGTTCTTCCTTTCCCTAAAAACAAAAAAAAGACGACGCAAGAACGACTTTTTGCCGCGTTACCATCTTGCTTCGTCTTTATAGACACACTTAATCGACCATGATAACCGTATGAAACGGAAGAGGTTTTAACTCTTACTCAAAGGTGAATTCACTATCCCTACTCATATAAACTTTTCACCAAACAGTTTACTCTCTTATCTAAGCGCTAAATAGCTACTATGTCTTCTCATTGCTTTAACAGTTCAAATTATATCGAAGTCCATGTTTTTTTTCAAGCCGAAGTATGGTAATATTTTTTTATGATTCAATCAATAAACAATAAGAAAATAAAAGAATATGCCAAACTGATCCAAAAAAAAGAAAGAGATAAGACAAATCTATTTCTAGTTGAAGGCGAACATATGGTTAAAGAAGCATATAACGCAAATGCTTTACAAGAATTATTTATTCTTGAAGGAATTGAGTGCCCCATTCAATTTAACTATGAAACGGTAACGCAACAAGTATTAAATAAATTGTCAAATCAGAATTCAAATTCAAAGATGATTGGTGTATGTAAAAAACTAAACTTAAAGCCAGAAAAAGAAGAAAACATTCTATTACTTGATCATGTACAAGATCCAGGCAATGTAGGAACGATTTTAAGAACGGCTCACTCTTTTGGCATCGATTGCATTTATATGTCAAAAGGATGTGCGGATATCTACAATCCAAAAACGATTCAGTCCAGTCAAGGAGCCCTTTTCTATATTCCTGTGATTCAAACGGATTTAGTAGAAGAAATTAAAAAGCTTCAAGAAAGAAATATTGAAGTGTATGCCACAGCTTTACATGATAAACATAAAGATCTTCAAGATATTAAACCAAGTGAAAAATATGCAATTCTAGTCGGCAACGAAGGTCAAGGTGTTCGTAAAGAATTAATTGATTTAAGCGATCACATTGTCAAAATTGAAATGGAAACTTTTGAAAGTCTAAACGTGGCCATTGCCACATCCATTTGTATGTATACATTTAAATACGCAAAAAGGTAGCGAATGCTACCTTTTCATTTTTCTCCATTCAAATAATGAATATGTGGTACATATAAATTCCGTAACCACAAAAGCATACCAACCTACATGAATGCCAAAACACTTCATTAAGCCATAGGTCAATGGAATTAAGATGACTAGTTGTCTAGCCAAAGTAATCACTAACGAAGTATTTGCCTTATTTAAAGCCTGGAAGGCAGCACATAGTACCATACTGATCCCGGCAAACACAAAGCTTAAGCTAATGATTTTTAAGGCTGGTATTCCTAATCCATACATTTGGTCATTCGCACTAAACATAGCTAATAATTGTTTAGGGAATAATTGAAATACAATCGTTCCTACAGCCATAATGAAAATCGATAAAATCATAGAAAATTGTATAGCTTCAATTGCTCGATCTTTTCTGTTAGCCCCATTATTATAGGCAACAATTGGAATCAAGGCATTGGTAATTCCAAGCACCGCCATATTCAAGAAATTCTGTAATTTATAGTAAACACTAAAGACAGTAATCGCCATAGCTGAGATTGGTGCTAGAATCATATTCATAAAAACAGTCATAAAACTTAATACAGACTGCATTAATATGGCAGGTACACCTACTTTATAGATTTTACATAGAATAGGTGTCGAAAAGGAAAAATTATGTATATGAATATCCAATTCTTTTATTTTTACCTTCGTAATAACATATCCAATAAGCATGGCACAAAACTGTCCAATAACAGTCGCAACAGCAGCTCCGGCAACCCCCATTTCAGGTAGGCCAAACCATCCAAAGATCAAGATTGGATCTAGAATAATATTGATAATGGCTCCTGCTCCTTGCATAACCATGTTATAAATGGCATTTCCTGTTGCCTGCATGATTCTTTCAAAAATGATTTGTACAAAGACGCTAAATGAAAACATCGTACAAATACGAATATACGTATTGGCTAATGGAATTACATTTTGATCGGATGTAAACAAAGATAAGAATACATTAGAAAAAAGTAAACCTAAAACTAAAAAGACAAGTCCATTCACAAATCCTAACAAGATTCCATGCATCATAGTATTATTCGCATAATCAAATTTCTTTTCACCTAAGTATCGCGCAAGCAATGTATTAAAGCCAACAGCTGTACCACATGCGATCGCAATCATAATTGTTTGTACCGGATAACATAATGATACAGCGGTTAGTGCATCACTTGAAATTTTGGCAACAAAGATACTATCGACAATATTATATAAAGCTTGAATCACCATCGAGATGATGATGGGCAAACTCATAGAAACCACCAATTGTTTGATTTCCATATGTTCCATTTTATTCATAAAAAATTACCTCCCCTATGTTTTGGCAGTTTCATAGGGGATACCAAAACGAAAATAAAACGCTAAAATAAATTAATATATTTTTTCTATTTTGTCAAATTAAGAATAGACTCACCAATCAAATCAGATGGTTTTGATAAATCAAAATTATCTAAAACACTTGCACCAAGAACACCAAACGAACTTGAATCATCCAATATTCCATATTCTTTCATACTAGGTGAGTACATTAAACATGGTACACACTCTCGAGTATGATCCGTTCCTTTATAGGTTGGATCATTTCCATGATCGGCCGTTATAATCAATAGTGTATCTGAATCAAGAACTGAAAGTAATTGCCCTAGCAAGACATCAAAATTTTCAAGTTCATCGGCATATCCAGAAACATTTCTTCGATGTCCCCATTTGGCATCAAAATCCACAAGGTTCGTAAATAATAAACCTGTAAAATCTTTTTTCATTTCTTCAATCGTTTGAAGCATACCCTCATGACTTGAAGTCGAATGAATACTTTTTGTGATTCCCTGCCCATTAAAAATATCAGAAATCTTACCAATACCAATCACATCAAATGCATTTGATTTTAAGACATCTAAAACGGTTTTACTCGATGGAGACAAAGCATAATCATGACGATTGCTAGTGCGCGTAAAGTGACCCACCGAATCTCCAACATAAGGACGGGCAATGACTCTTCCTACTTTATATTCTGGTTTTAGAGTTATTTCTCGAGCAATTTGACAAACACGATACAATTCATCAAGTCCTGTCACTTCTTCATGTCCACAAATTTGTAGAACACTATCGGCCGATGTATAAAGTATCAATTTCTTTCCATCCGATTGAATCTCTTCCATCGCCAACTCATCTAAAATTTCCGTTCCACTTGCACTTTTATTTCCAATAAAGACATGGCCTGTTAATCTTTCTAATTCCTGAACCAATTCATCAGGAAAACCATTTTCAGTAAATGTTTTAAATGGTTTTGTCGTATGAATTCCCATCATTTCCCAATGACCTGTCATTGTATCTTTGGAACAACTTGCCTCATGCATCTTACAAGCATAGCCTTTTGATTGTAAATTTTTACCATTAGGATGAAGATTTCCTAAACCTAATTGATATAGATTATCTATCTTTAAATCTGGGCGATATTCTAGGATGTGTCCAAAAGTATCGGCACCTACATCATCAAATTCTTTGGCATCTGTAGCTTGTCCAATCCCAAAAGAATCAATAACGACACAAACTATTTTTTTGTATTTCATAAGCGAATTGCACTTTCTAAGGCAAGAGTAATCATTTCATTAAAGGATGTTTGTCTTTCATCCGCACTTAAATGTTCATTTGTACATAAAGAATCCGATACCGTTAATAAACAAGCCGCCTTTTTATTCAATACCTTGGCATTGTGGAATAGGGCAAAACTCTCCATTTCAACGCAAAGCGCATCCTGTTCTTCAACCATTTTTTCTGGTTGTTCCAAGTCCCCTTCATAGTAGAACACATCACTAGAATGTGTATTTGTCTTTACAACAGGAATTGAAACTTCTTGACTTACACTTTCAATCAACTTATTTAAATCTTCATCTGGATATTGCATTGTATCTGTATCACCACTTTGTGCTAAGGCATAGGTAGATTCTGAATAACTTCCTTTGACTAAAGCTACAGACTTCATTGGTAATCTTTCAGAATAACTTCCTGTACTACCAACTCGTATAATGGCATCCACATCATAGAATTTAAAAAGTTCATAGGAATAGATTCCCATACTTGCCATTCCCATTCCGCTTCCCATGACAGAAACTCTTTTTCCTTTATAAGTCCCTGTATATCCTAGCATGCCTCGTACATCATTAAATAATACGGCATCCTTTAAAAAATTTTCGGCAATCAATTTAGCTCTTAATGGATCACCTGGCATTAAAACAACTTTTGCGACATCTTCTATATTTGCGCTATTGTGTGCTGTTGACATAATTTCCTCCTAAAATAAAGACCAGTCAAAGCTGGTCTTTCAATCTTAATATTGTCCTGGGTTATACTTAAATGCATTCGGTACAACATGATTTGGATCATACTTCTCTAAAATCTTACCATATCTTTCACGATAATCATTATCAATTTTCAATTGAGGAATGACCTTTGTTCCCTCTTCAAAGAAGTGCTTTGATCCTCGTCCCATTTCTTGTCCACGTTTAGTGTGTTTATCCAAAGCTATATCTGGAACTTCCATGACTTTTCCCATGGCTGCTTCTTTAATAATAATATTTTTCAAATAATCACTTGAACGATCTTTTGTACTTGCACAAAGTAAACGAATCGCATGGATAAAATACATTGGCTGATCCCCATCATCATACGCATATGTTTTACGTACTTCATTTAATGTGTTGACTTGCACAGCCGCTTGTAAATTTCCAAAACCAATATCTTCAACTGAAATTGTTAGTAATCGACGCCATAGTTTATCTAAAAACAAAGGTCCTGTGATATATAATTCATAAGCAGCTTGACATGCTTCTTCTACTTTATTGCGTCGAATGCTTTTTTGAAGTGTAGAAATCACTTCATCTGCGGCTAAGCCATTTCTTGTTTTTGCGGCAGCCCAAATATTATATGACATATTCTCTTACACTCACTTTCCATTAATATTGTTCTGAACTATATTTGAATGCATTCTCAACAACATGATCTGGATCATATGTTTCAAGAATCTTTCCATAGCGTTCACGATAATCATTATCGATTTCTAATTGTGGAATCACTTTTGTGGCTTCTTCGAAGAAGTGTTTTGATCCACGCCCCATTTCTTGTCCACGTTTTGTGTGTTTATCCAATGCGATATCTGGTACTTCTACCACTTTTCCCATAGCCGATTCCTTAATAATGATATTTTTCAAATAATCACTTGAACGATCCTTTGTACATGTACAAAGCACGCGAATCGCATGGATAAAATACATAGGTTGATCCCCATCATTGTATGGGAAATTTTTACGCATCTGATCGAGTGCATGAATTAAAACTGGAACATTTAAATCTCCAAATCCAACGTCTTCAACTGCAATCGTTTCTAGACGAGACCACATTTTGTCTAAGAAGACAGGTCCTGAAGTATATAATTCATAGGCTGCTTGACAAGCTTCTTCAACTTTTGCACGACGAATATACTTCTGTAATGAAGATTGTACTTCGTCCGATGCAAAGCCATTCTTTGTCTGAATGTCTGCCCAAATTGTCATTTTATTTGCCTCTACTTTCTATTAATAAAATTATTTCTTGAATCAAAGTCTTTATTGTTTCTGCTGACATAAGCTGATCTTCCGCATGCGCCATCAACATTGTGATTTGTGGTTCTTGCGTATTCATTTCCTGCTGTAACAATTGAAGATGGGCTTCGTGGGCTTGTGAAAAACTTTCATCTCCATTTGACATTGATTGTTCATAAGCTGTTTGATCGTTTTCACGATAATATTTAAGAGCTTCTAAATAACTTGACTTTGCCATACCAGCATATGTGATAACCTGCATAGCAACTTGTGATATTTGTTCAACGTTAGCCATATTACCCCAATAATTTCTTTGCCATTTCAATAGCAGCAGCTCCATCTGCCATCGCGTATGCTCTAGGTTCAATACTTGCAACTGGAATATTTAATTGTTGATGAATTGAATCCACCGCAAAAACCAATTGTGGACCTACTAAGCATACATCCCATTTACCCACTTCGTTTTTAATTGAAGCATTAGCCACTGCACTTACTTCAATATCTTCACCTGTTTTTTCAGCAACATCTCTAATTTTTTTTACAAGAATTGAACTTGACATTCCTGCATTACAGCATAACAATATTTTCATTTTGATTTCCTCTTTCTATTTTAGTTCTGGCCAATATGCTTTATTCGCCTCAATAAAATCATCTAAAATTTTTCTTGCCACATTGGCATTTGGAACACATTTATTTAAAGTTAATGCCTGCAACATTTTTAAATAACTGTGCTGCTCATACGCATCGACAACAAGCTTTTCACAATTCACTTGTTGTTCCATCAATCCCTTTTGGAAATGTGGAATTTCACCCACAGTAAGTGGTTCATATCCATCTTTTCCAACAATACAAGGAATTTCAACCATAGCATCCTTTTCAAAGTTTGAAATTGCTCCGTTATTTGGAACAATCAACAACATTCTTTCATGCGTATTAAATGCTAAGGCTGTTGCTAGATCCACAATAAATTCAGCATGGATACCGATTTGTAGTGTTGTATCCTTTGCGGTACCTACTTTTTCAATACGAGCGCATTCACCAAATACACGTTTTTCTCTTGTATCCACAACTTGATCAGCACGAGTATAATTTGGATCTGTATGTGCCACCATGTCATCTCCAAACAAATAATATTGGAAATATGAATTTGGACACATCGTTGGATCGATTGCGATAATATCTTTTACCTTTTTAGCTGTATCAAACCATGAGCTATCTGTATAATTTGATGCATCATCATCGGCTAAACAGTTTCCATATTTTAACTGGTGTTTAATCAAGTCTTGAATATATTCTTTTCCATCCTTATCCTTGATTGATGTCCACCATCCGAAATGATTCAATCCATAATAACGGATGCACATTTCTTTACGGCTTTTGAAACCTAGAATACGTGCAATTGTATGCTCCATACCAATTGGCATATCGCAAATATTAATAACTCTTGAGTTTGGTTTAAAACGACGACATGCCTCTGCTACAATACTAGCCGGATTGGAATAATTTAACATCCACGCATTTGGTGAATATTTTTCCATATATTCAATGTTTTCCAATACACCCGGAATGCTTCGTAATCCATAAGCCATTCCACCAGGACCACATGTTTCTTGTCCAACAACACCATATTTCAATGGAATTTTTTCATCTAAAGATCGCATTCCAAGTTTACCTACACGGATGTGTGCTAATACAAAGTCAACATCTGTATAGGCTACTTCTGGATCTGTTGTTGCGACATATTCAATAGTAGGATCTTTTTCTTTGATTAAGATTTCGCACGCCTTTGCGACATGATTTTGACGTTCTTCATCGTTATCATATAATTTGATACTTCTTAATGGTAAACGATCTAAGTTGTCTAACAACATTAAAATAATTTCTGGAGTATATGTACTTCCTCCACCTGCAATAACAATTGAAAATTTCTTCATTTTACTATCTCTCTTTCTAAGACAATAAATTGATACATATATTATGTTTGATTTTATTGTTTTTTACTCTAACAATTTAAAACTATATAAGTTTTTAATGAAGGCATCGCTATCTTCACTTTGAAGAAGTTCATGCATATATTTTTTGTGTGAAACAATTTGGTTAAAGAATTGAAACAACAAGTTCATTTCATCGTTTCGTTTCTTTTCGAGTGCTAATAAGAATACGAGCTGCACTTGATTTCCATCATGTTCTAATGGCTTTTTCAGCAAGGCCACTTCGATACCTGTTTTATCGGCAAATGTAAACAGGGCGTGTGGAACCATCATCTGTGATCCTAAATTGGTTGGATAATTCTTTTCCCTCAACAAAACATCTTCATAAAATCCTTTTGTATCGGATATGAATCCTGATTCATGTAACTTTTGAGACATCTCTTGTAAAAGTTCTGAAAGCTCTTTTGTGTCTGGATATACCTTTACATGTTCTTTTTGAATATAGCAATCTAATATCTTAGAAACACGTTTATTCATACGAATCATGTGAATCATTGAATTCAATCGTTCAATATCTTTGATTTCTGGCAACTTATCCATACTGAATACTTCAACATCTTTTAAGATAAGAAATGAATCCAACGTAATGACTAAATCAATGGATGTAAGATCCATCTTTTTCAAAGCTTCCTTATTTATGATATCTACAATCGCAATCTGGTTTTTAAAATACATTTCAAGCCATTGTGTCAACAATTGTTTAACGCTATGGCGCTGACTTGTGACAACGATTGTTTTAAGTTTTACATTTTCATTCTCTAAAAATTGTGCCACATATACAGTTAAATATGAAATTTCATCTTCTGTAACATAAACACGTTTGTATTTGAAAAGAATGGGAACAATCATCATGCTGATTTCAAACGCAAATGGAAACTTTGTCTTTACATCATCAACAATGGGATTTTTCAATTCATATCCACCAATAACTCGTCGATTCATAAACTCTATGTGCAAAAGCATTTTACTCGATAAAGCTTCCGATTCCTTTAAGTTGATTGAATATTTATCAAATACTTCATTACAGAATTCATCAAATACAAGCACTGTAAAATCCGTGATTTTTGGTACTTCATCTGTTGATTTTATTTTAAATGTATGTAAAAGATTATATAGAATCGGAATATCTGCCTGTTCTAAATAAGACGACTGCATACATAATTTAGTAATGACACGAGTATAAAGATCGTCGGGAGAACTTATTTGATTATCTTCGAGATTGTATCCATTTAGATTTCGTACTCGACAGATCAAGATGCATGCTGCAAAAATGGATAAGTCCGTTTCTGATAAATAGACTTGTTCTCCATTCATGATTTTGATTACATCTTCCTTTGTGGATTTATAATATTTCATAACCCACGAATCACTTAGAAGCATATAAAGAATATCCATTAATGCATCTGGATTTTCGAGTGCCATGTCTTTTACGATTTTAAAAAGAAGCTCACGAATTTCACTTTCTTCTAATAAAATGACACACTCATCTTTTTTTAGCTTGAATAATTCCACATTGTAGTTTTTCAACAAAAACTGAATCACTTTATTGATTTCTTTGCGGATTACAGAATCGGATAAACCTAATAATTCAGATAAATCATATATACTGCAATCCTCAAAGAATAGTATTTTACCTATAATTTTGTAAATACGATAGACAGCTAGATCTACATTTTCATTATCCTGATTGACTATGTTATGAATAATGTCTAGGTGCTCATCATTGATCATATATCCTTGTTTGGTACTCGAACGTATTAATATACAGTTTGTCACATCATTCATAAATGTGATTTCATTACGTATAGTTCGTGTTGACACATTTAGATTTTCTGATATTTCTTTTCCATGAATCCCGGGATTATTCATAATCAATTTTATAATTTTTAATTGCCTAGCTGTTAACATGTTTCTCTTCCTATTTTTCTAAAGCTTGTTCTTTTTGTAGCTCTTCTTTTTCCATCATCTTAAAGAATGGATAATAGAACACAGTTTGTAGAATCAACAATACAAATACTAGGGCTACAGCCTTCCAATCTAATGTCATTAAGAATGCACTTACTCCTGGAGGCAAGAATCCTGGAGGATTGGCAATTGGTTTACCGACTAAGCCTAAATTCATTGTTAAATATACAATTGTTGTACAGATCAATGGTCCGAACACAAATGGAATAAACATAAATGGATTCAAGATAATTGGCGTACCAAAAATTAATGGTTCATTGATTCCAAACAAGCTTGGAATAATGGATACTTTACCTACTGAACTCAATGATTTTGCCTTTGATCTCATCATTAAAATATTTAATCCCAATGTTAAACCAGATCCTGATACACATAATATACCATAGAATAATCCAAACGTAAAAATATGTTGAACAGGTTGTCCTGCTGTATATGCTGCCATATTTTCAGAGGCATACGCAATCGCAAAAGTTGCCCATACAGCAGAAGTAATACTTGGTCCATGTAATCCAAAGAACCATAATAGCTGAGTTAAGAACATCACAATCAATAAAGCTGGTAGTGTATCCATACCTGTTACAGCTGGTGCTAATACATTCATAATCAATTGTGGGAAGGCTACCTTACCAAATGTTAACGAAAGATTTGCGATCGCAACGGCGATGATTGTATTCAATACTAACGGTACTAAGGCTGCAAAGCTATCTTGTACCATTGGTGGTACACTTTCTGGCATTTTAATATACCATTTACGCTCGTAACAAATGTGATAAATTTCAACTGTAAATAGGGCTGCAACAATACCTGTAAATAATCCAGTTGATCCTAAATAAGATGTATTTAGTTGACCATCTTTGACTACAGCACAAAGAATGAAGAAAACAACTAAAGCTGTGACAGCAGGTTGACTTCCTTTTAAATCATATTTTTCAGATAAAGTCTTCGCAATAAAGTATGTTGCATATACCGCAAGCATATCGTTTGTGAATGCTGATGCATATGTCAAGACCCCCATATTTGCATTTAAAAAATCATAAACAGGTCCACTTCCTAAAAGGTTGGCAATACCTAAGAAAATAGTGCAGAATGAACCAACGATAATAATAGGTATTGAAGCAACGATTCCATCTTTGATAGCTTGAATGTGTTTTTGTTGTTCAAGCTTGTTCGCAATTGGCATCAAATACTTCATAAGAACATTTTGAATTTTTTCCATTTTCGCTCTCCTCGTATACAATTTTTGTCGACCAAATTGTTATCTATATATTAAATGTTCACACTATAATTCTCAAATCTTCTTTTTCCACTTAAAGTGGCAAGAAAAAAAGTCGTCATAAAGACGACTAAAAAATCCTTTTCATGATTTTTCCTTCACTTCTCGATAAACATTTCGCAACTTGAGATACACTCATACCATTTGAAAGCATAGTTCGAACCATCTAAGTCATTTCTTGATTCATCTTATCAACCAGCTTATCAGATTCATCTGCACGTTTATTTGCTTCTTGTACTTTTTTTATTTGCTTCCTCTAATCGTTTATGAGCTTCTTCAAATTCAAGTTTTAGTTCATTTTCTTGTTGTATTCTAAAGTCTTCAATCCATTTTGTCCAACAATCATTCGATATGGTTTCTACTCTTTTTTCTACCGTTTGAATTACTTCATCATTTTCTATCATCTTAGTTTTACCATTATCACGACAATTCAAAAAGTATACCATTTTTTCTTTATCATTCATCTGATCATAAGACTTATCTAAATTTTGTGTTGAATACACAGATATTTTCAACATGCCATCCGGAAAAAACAAAATACCATTATCATTTCTAAATTGAAGATCTATTTCAAATTCACATTCCTTACCATCATAGAACGCAATGACTTGACATGGGTTTAAATCATATTCTTCCTGTGATCCAAACAACCTCATAAGATAATATTCAGATAAGCGATGTAATTTGATTATATTTTGATCTATCAGAATAGCTAGTTTCATCTTGGTGTTGTCGTCAAATTCTACAAAAGCTTCAAGTATTGGATCAACCCCCACATTCGTTACATGTACATTCACCACCTTTCTTTCCAAAAATACCGTGAGCAATGATTTTAAGGCATCGTTTGCCTCCTTACAATCTTCGCCAAACACATACTTAAAGGCGAAATCATTTAATAAATTTGCGCTACGCATGAGCACCTCATTTCTAGTAGGCATTTCCTACATACTCATATACGTAAAAAAATGCACTTTTTCTAATAAATTTTAATTTTTGCGCAAAAAAAGCGCCTTTCGACGCTAAATCCACTCCATTTTCTTACAAATATTATAAATTCCATCATCTACATTGGCATTTGTAACTAGAGTTGCGATAGCCTTTAATTCTTGACACGCATTTCCCATCGCAACACTTGTCCATTGTGGATCAAACATAACCATATCATTTGTGTCATCGCCAAAAACAACCACATTTTTTAAATCACCACCAATATGCTGCATCATATCTAAGATTCCTTGATGCTTCGCATCATATTGAAACATTAAATAATCGGGTACAAAACGCATATTTCCTGATGTATCCTTTAAAGTCAATTCGGATTCTTTGTCTTTTGGGATGGAAATATACATTTTATAAATCACATTCAACTTGTCTACATCCAAATTTTCATCATACACATACTCCGTAGGCTCCTTACGATCACCCACTTGATTTTGAAATGTATGATCCTTTGTATATACCTTAATCGAATCGTCTAACGCAAATAAAACACCATATCCTAAAGATAGTGCTTGTCTAGCAATTGCCTTTGATTTTTCTAAATCTAGAGGAATATTTTGTACTAATTCATCATGAATGACTAATCCGCCACCACCGCAACAAACCATATCATGAAGACCCACACTTTCCATAAACTTACGTGCTTTATAGTGAGCGCGACCTGTCGCAATGGCCACAAAGTGACCTTTCTTTTGAAGTTCATTTAAAGCCACTTGTGCACTTGGTACGATTTTACCAGTCGACTTATCTGTAAGTGTTCCATCTATGTCAAAGAAAAAATATTTTTTATTCATATTTACCCCCACAATCTTTGAACTTCTGTCAATACATCCATTACATCATTATCAAAAAAGAGATCAAATTACTTGATCTCATGTACGTAAATATTATTAACACGATCTGGTCCTACAGAAATCATAGAAACACGTACGCCTGTGAATTCTTCAATGAAGTGTACATAGTCTAAACATTCTTGAGGTAATTGATCGACTGTAGTCATCTTAGTGATATCTGTCTTCCAACCTTTGAAAGTCTTATAGATTGGTTTAGCTTTGGCAACATCTGCCTGATCACTAGGAATATAGTTATATTCTTTACCATCGATTTCATATCCAACACAAACCTTGATTTCATCTAAACCATCTAATACATCAATCTTAGTGATAACGATATCTGTTAATCCACTCATTAAGTTTGCGTGTTTTACAGTTAATAGATCCAACCATCCACAACGACGAGGACGACCTGTAGTAGCTCCATACTCTCCACCATGTTCACGAATCCATTCACCTTGTTCATCCAATAATTCAGTTACGAATGGTCCTTCTCCTACACGTGTTGAATATGCTTTTACAACACCTACAACAGTCTGAATACGACTTGGTGCAATACAAGCACCTGTAGTAACACCAGCACTTGTTGGACTTGAAGAAGTTACATATGGATAAGTTCCATAGTTGATATCAAGCATAGCTGCCTGAGCTCCTTCAAATAATACTGTCTTATCTGCATCCAAAGCATCATTGACTAAGTGTGTTGTTTCTTGGATCATAGGGACAATACGATCATAAATAGCTTCGAAATCAGCTACCATCTTATCGTAATCCATAGCTTTTCCACCATATACGGCAGTAAATAATTTGTTTTTGAAATCTAAACAATCTTTTAAACGAACTTTAAAATGTTCAAAATCCTTAAATTCATGATAACGAATACCATGACGAGCATACTTATCTGCATAACATGGACCAATTCCACGTTTTGTAGTTCCGATTTTATTAGATGCAGCTTGCTCTTCTAATTCATCTTGATATTGATGATATGGCATTAACATCTGTGCACGGTCACTAATAATGATGTGTTTCGTTGATAAACCATCTTTTTCTAATTGTTCCATTTCTTTTAATAATACAAATGGGTTACAAACAACTCCTGGACCAATGATACAAGTTGCTTCTTCGTGTAAAACACCACTTGGTAATAAGTGCAATACATGTTTCTTACCATTTACAATGACTGTATGACCTGCATTGTCTCCACCTTGGAAACGAACGATCATATCCGCCTTTTCTGCTAAAACATCGACGATTTTTCCTTTACCCTCATCGCCCCATTGGGTACCTACAACTACTTGGCTTGACATAAGAGCCTCCTTTTAGGTATGTTCTTTACAATACCTAATTAATTATAAGTAACCCTCATATTATTGTCAATTGAGATTTTTTAAAAAAAGAGCTTGCACAACCATTTAATTCATGTTATCATTAACAGGCACTTAGGGGTATCGTCCAAAGGCTAAGATAGCGGTCTCCAAAACCGTTGATGTGGGTTCGAGTCCTACTACCCCTGCCAGTTTGAAACTCAAAGCTCTCGAAAATGCTTTATATAAAGCAGATTTGAGAGCTTTTTTGTTGCCAAAAAGTCGATTTTTACCCGTTTTGGCAAACTTTTTGGCAAACAATTCGAAAAAAATTATTTTTTTTACTTTTCGAAATGTATTTTTTAAAGCTCGAATAAAGAGTTTTTTATGACAGAATAGTCTCCCAGATTATATATAGATCAACCTATAGCCAAAACAAATTTCAATCAACCTTCACACAATAATCTGAGATTGTTTTCATGAAACTAAGAATTACGTTTACTTGTTCGTGCTCAATAAAGCACAAAAAAAGCAAAGAAACATTAAGTCTCTTTGTTCTTATGCGTTCGAGATGTAATCACAGATGTTCTTAGATGCAGGTGCTTTCGATGAAGGTCTTCTTTTTTTACAACTTGGACAAGCCATCCTCACGGAGACTTAGAAAACTAAACTGGAAGTTGTCTGGTTTAGCTCTCTACATTCCTTTTCACTAATCTATCTCTTTAATTTAATTATTGCATAATATATAATTCAACAGATTTTGTTCCTATAATCTAATATTAAATGTTATAGGATAATGATCAGAAAATTTTATGTTATCATGTACTTTTACATTCTCACATTTAGTAATCAATTCTCTTTTGATAAATATATGATCAATACATGTTTTGCGAATCAATTTTCCCATTGCATCCACGATATATTTTGTGGGTAGATTACATATACATACATGCGTTGGAAGTATTTTTCTGAAAGTTTTCCAATCAGGATATCCTTGATAATCACCAGCATTAAAGTCACCCACTATAACATCTGCAATTCCGCTAATACTTTTTATATAAGGCAAATTTTCTTTACCATTTTTCGCATGTATTCCCAACAATGAAAATGCATTCTCTATTTCTATAGCCACTTCTCTATTAGTAGGAATTCCATTAGTATATATGTCATTATTCTTTGGCGGAAACGATTTAACTCTTGTCACAATTACGGTCTGCATAAATATAAATCCGTTATTAAAGGTATTATTACTAATGATTTTATATTTCCCACTTGAGAATGTAGTTACAAATTCATTATATGAATCGCTATATATCCATCTGCCATCTTCATTTTTCATTTTGAATGGGATTTGTTGCAATACGGCTATGGTATTTTCTCTGTCTAAAAATGTCTTTATAAATTGTAATATATCTAAAAGATTAGTCGTATCCTCTGTCAAGCCAGTATTCCAATTCAATATTTGATACATATATTTTCACTCCATTTTGTAAATCAATTTTTATTAATTCGATAACTTCCGATTTTTTGATTTATTTTAACACAAAATATAAGTGGTTTGTAGAGAGGAAACATATGGAGCTTATACAAACATACAAATTGGATACACTTATACAGATTTAAACGATTATTCATATTTCTATACTCTACATGACATTGAGAACTATTATGTTTATGACCGTGCAAAATTTACCTATTTAATTGATAAATCCAAAGTCATCTTTAAACAACGCTTAATAAACGCTTAATAGATGATATAGATAAACCTTTCAAATACGTATCTATAGAATTATTAGAAGGCCATTATATAGATGATTTATCTTTAAATGCTTTAAAAATATTTTTAGAATAATATTCGCTGGCAGCTATAACTATTCGTTATACATAAGGCTCTTCTTATAATTGTCATACTAAGCAAGCAACAGAAATAAAGGTGCTGTTCGAAAACTAATTTCGTTACAACACCTTGTTTTTTATTTATTTCACCACGGATACGTTACTTTCTTTTTTTCATTTGTTTTATCCGACCACATAGAGCTGATATTATGCTCTCTACAGTAATCAGCTACTCTTTTCCCTAGTAACTTTTCTGTTTTATCAAAATTCCTTGCTGTTTTTTTATCCAATACGTGATTATTCCAACCTTTAAAATATATTTTCCATGGTTCATCACTATCTTTAATCTTATGTTGGCGATAACGAACCAAATATGCAGGATCAACTATACGCCTTTTACATTTGTGAGGCGCATGATTTGAAATGTATTTTAAAAACATGTATGAGTTAAAAACTCCTCCGCCTGGTTTTAGTTCTAATAAATCACACAGTTTGTAGAAGTCTTTATCCGCCATTTCAGCTTCATATCCTTTTTTCAAATATATGACAGCCGCCCAATTTGTATCTATTGCTCCAATCAGCAGTTCATAAGGAGATGCACCAATATCTAGTATGCATCTGAACTTATAACGTTGATATTGCACTTGAAATTCATTTAAATCTATTTTATTCTCTCGCATATCTGATACCAGATAACGTAAATCCGATAAATATATAGCCATTTTTAGTCCTCCTAATGTTTAAAATAAAAATTCTTCTTCAATAATTTATAACCTTCTCGATAAAGCAGAATCAAATTATCTCCTAATCGTGCTAATTTCGCCGGTTCTATGATCCACTCTTTATCATCTGCCAATGTCTTCGTTGTATTCACATTGCTTGTTGATACACTTTTCTTTTTCGTTGGTTTGTATCCAATCAATTTCGCAAAATAATCCTGTGTTTCTGTATCTGAAGCCTCTAAGATAACTTTAAATGAGAAATTGTTCATCATTGCCATTCTCTCAGATTTTCCATACAACAAATCAATATCAGCCATTGACTGTGTTAAAATCATAATTCGAACATGCTTCTTTCTCAGTTTCCTTAATGCGTCCGTAATTTCAAGTTTTCCTAGCGAAACAAATTCATCCAAACAAAATAGAATGTTAGTCTTACTATCATTTGATCTTTCTGAAAAAAACTCTAAGCATTGCGCAGTAATCAAATGTAATAATGGTGCATATAGTTTTAACTTACTATCATCAATCACGACAAACACGTTCTTTGTTTCCAGTTTACCTGGATCAAATGAATCGGAACCATCAACTGGTCTACCTATACTTCTTTGAATTGTTTCATTTGTCGCAAATAGTTTTATGACCACATCACACGCTTGTTTACAACCTGAAGTGTTCTGTTCTGAAGCCCCTTCAAATGAATTGATATACTGAATTGCGTCCCTATTCTTTGTTTCATCAATCCTTGAGAATAAATCCTTCCAGCTACTTTGGAACACCATTTTACATATATCTATAAAGTCATACCCTTCAAAATAAAATGCAATAAATGATGCAGTTAGAATCTTTCGACCTTCGGTATTATAAAATAGACTTGCATCACTAAATTCGTCATTATCAGGCATCATCAAAAACGCCAACTGTTCCAACAATTCATTTTTCTTTGATTTTTCATCAACCAAATCGATTTGATAAAAAACATTGTAAGGAATAGTACCATTACCAGGTTGATACACTAATTTATTTTCTATATTTACATTCTTAGAAATATCACCAGAAATATCTATAGTTAAACTCGTACCTTTCCATTTTAATAAGGTTGGGATCAATATAGCTGATGTCTTCCCTACCCCAGATCCACCAAAAACACTAATATGCCCTTCTGCATTTGTTGGGGAATATACTAAATTACGCTTTTCCATTCCAAAAATAATACCTTCTGCTGAATTCCTTGAACTCTCTTTCAACATTACATTCGTATTATTATCTTTTTTTATATAGTTCTTAATAATTGTAAACAACAAATAAACAATCGCCAGCACTAAAACTATAAGAATTATATTGTTCAAATTCTCTAAAATATCCTCTATATACGTCATTGCCATCTACCTCTAGAATATCGGTGTTCAATTTCTATTTTCCTTTCCATTTCTAATTCGCGTTCCTGCTTCAACTGCAATACTGCTTTATTTCCACCTTGTTCTCTTGTAATACCTGACATAATAGAACATTCAATTCCACTTTCTTTCAAATAATGATTTAAATCCGGATGAAATGAGCGAAGTTCTTTCCGATTTAACACATCGTTACAACATATCTTCTCTCCACCATGTTTCTTATCTACTACAACTGGAATAAAATTGAAATGTAGATGTGGTTGTCCTGATTCATCATTGTGTACAACTGCCTGGATCACATTCTCTCTACCATAACGTTCTTCTAAAAAGTCATACGACAATTTGAAAAACGTTTCGTATTGATCTTTCTCAAGATCCTTAGGAGCCGTTACAATCCATCCAGCCATTACCTTCACGTCATTTCTTCCATAACAATACAATTGAGATTTTCTCTCCATGAAGTAGTCATAATCAGACTGTCCACGATAAGGTGATAACGCATAATTTAAATTCGATTTATCAACATCTATATCTTCGTTAGACGGATTTTCAATTGTACGAGCGTTGTGGCGTAACATATTTACAACTGAAGATTGAGTAAACTTCTTTACACTTGCCATTTTTATTTTTTCCTTTCTTTATTTTGTCTTCTATTTCTTTTTTTATTCTGCCATACAAGATATGGCACTTTTGTTAAAAGTCCCACCGCTGCGCTTATCTTGTCCCTGCAGGAGGCATAGCTTTCAATAATATTGAAAGCTACAAGGGAGCATGCTCCCTTACGATAGTTTTCCTGGAATACTATTTTCTTTCAAAAATGTATTCCAACCAACTATCTATCCCACTAAGCACGCCATTCATATCTCATCAATTCCATGATACATATGCGTGCTTTTCGCAAGTTGCACTTGCAAGGCTTCATTTCTTCGAAATGATAAGGACGTTGTCCTTACGCAAACATTTCCGAACTTGGAAATGTTTCCTATCCTTCTTTAGTCATCATCATCTTCAAATAACGAAATAATGTTTTCGTCTGTTTTATCTGTAATTTTATTTGCTACATCAATTTTTGATTGATTAAAAAATTGATAATAATGTTCTAAAACAACAGCTACTGTATCTCCAATACGATCCGCTACCTCATATACAGTAAGACCTAATTTTGAACTCAGGTAACAAACATAACTATGTCTTAACCCATGATATGTTATATGAGGCAACCCGTTATACTCTGCCAATTCTTCCATCCATCGAACCGGTGTATGTCCACCTATTGGATAATCGAAACCTTTTGATAAGGATGGAAAAATATATCCGTTTCTTTTGAAACCTTCAAGCCCAGAAAAATAACTCCTCATTTCCTTTACAAGTTTTAACAATGCCTCATCCATGTAAATTGAATAGCCATTCCCATTCTTTCTACCATACACATATTTATTCTCTTCATTAATATGATGATTGATATGAATAATTCCTGTATCTCCTTGATATTCAATATCCGTCCATTTCAATGCTCTTTGTTCCCCTTTTCGACATCCTGTAAGATAACCAAACATTAAAAAGTATTTGATGTACAATGGATCTGTATGAGATTTTGAGTAAACCTCTGGAATACTATCAATGACCATTTTAAATTGATAAGGTTCCCAGTATCTTACTTCATTACTACTTTTTATCTTTTTCAAAGGTTTGAAATTAGCTGCATTATTTCGTACCAGCATGTCATGACTAACTGCGTAATTTAACATTGTTTTTATGTTTGCACAATTTTTATTAATATAATTAATAGAATAATTCTTATTGCGCATTTCTCGACTTAGTTTTTCCAAATCTTCAGTTGATATTGTTGATATTTTCCGTTTTCCAAGTGGCTTTTTGATGTGATTCGTATACCACGACCTCAACTTCTTTGTTGAATTGCTCGGTTGTACCGATAAATATTCAACATATTTTTCAAACAATTCATCCATAGTGACATTTCTATTGATATTTTTATATTTGTTCAAATAAATCAATTCAAACTCTTTAGCATCCTTTTTCAACAAAAAGGGTTCTCCACTATCATTTGTACGAATTGTCGTTACTTTTTTAGTCTTAGGATTCCGATATACAATCCGATATCCTCTTCCATTTTCATTCTTATAAACCGCCATTATATGTGCTCCTTTTTATCATTTTTCTAGATATGAGGACGGGTAGGACGGGTAGGACACCTTTTTTCTATATACTAATACACCCGTCCTAGCCGTCCTAGCCGTCCTTTTCTTATTTTTTATCCTTTAAATTTTCATCAATCAGTGTTAACGAATAATATCTACCATTTGTTCGTCCTGAAACTTTTTCGCATTTAATCCCTTCGCTTTTCAGCAATTCCAAATTACTTTTAATTTTCATTCCCAATGAAACAGCTGAAATCGATAAACCTATTTTGGCACATAATTTTGACATGGTTCCACTGAATTCTTTTCTAATCTGAATATAGTTTCTTACTTTCGCAATATCTGGATCAATGTCTTCATATTCTTCATCCGGGATTTTTTCGAACTTACACAATTTTGAATCAAAATACACATTTAAAACCTGTTCTTCGACATTTCTTCCACCTATTTCGATTTTCGCAACTCTTTCACCCAATTTATCTCGACTTAGATGAATAAAGCTTCCATTCAACAATCCTACTAGTTTCGTTCCTCCAATCGAGACATTATATGCGTTGGTTGCTCCTTGTTTACGATCGTGATTCAATAAAAGAATATGTAAATCCAAATTTTTTGCAATTCCCTTAACAAAATCTAAATCAGAGCGCAATTTCTCATTGCTATATTCATTGTATTGAGTTATTGTTCTTATGTTATCAAACATGTCAATCACAACCACTTTTAATTCTTTGATTTTAACCATAGCTTCCTGTAAAACCTCAAACAGTGTTGGTATATCTTCATTTGTGCTTAATTCATCATCATTTCCCAACTGAATATAAACATCAGTAATAAAGTGCAAATTTAAATCATTTTGAACTCCCATAGCTCTGATTTTTTGTGAAATTGTTTCACCTTCAGAATCCAAGCTGATGTAAAGAACACTTGATTTCATAGTTTTAAAACCTAAAAAGGGTGTTCCAGAAGCAATACATTTAGCATAATTTAGAGCCAAAGTAGACTTTCCTGATTTTGGTGCACCAGATAAAAGACTAATTTTTCCTTCTCCTCTAAGTATTTTTTCGATATATTCGTTTTGATGCTCTGTATCTATTTTTTTTATTTGTTCTACATTTAAAATTTCCATTAAAAAAGCACTCCTTTCACGTATATGGAAAAGAGCGTTCGATGTACACATATATTGATTATGTAACAATTTAATGTTAAAATCCTTTTGAAGTGTCATCGAACACTTAGATTTGAGAGCATGTATTCAGGTTTGGCGATCAGCATACATGCTCTTTTTTTTGTTCTTCACGTTCCGCGTTGAGGCGAAGCAATTCTACATCTAATCCAAGATAATCCATTACATACCTATTCGGAATTCCCCATGGGCCAAATCTTGAATCATATTTCTTTTCTAGAACCTTCACCATATCATTGAAATATGCTTTTGTGAAAATTTTCGTATTTGTTCCAATCAGATTCAAACAGTCAGTATATTTGAGAAAAGGTTTTCTAGAAATACGATATTTTTCTGAATATGTCATATTTGTTCTCCTTTCTATAAATACCTCGTGTTGTATTTACACTATTATTATAAACTTATTTATTTAAACATGCAATAATTCATGAAACATATTTTTATATTTGTTATAATATGCTCAAGAGGTAAATAATATGGGAATAGATAGAAATAATTATCAAATTGGAATATATTTAGAAAAAGCACTTCAGCGTAAACATTTAACAACCAAAGAGTTATCAGACTTATCTGGAGTTGATATAACTAATCTTAGAAAATTTTTAATCAATGAAAGTTCGCCCTCTCTAACCACTATTAAAAAAATAGCAAAAGCTTTGGACATGGATGTTGAATATTTTACAAATGATTTCTATTATAAAGACGGAGCTATGAAAGCATCTATTTTAAGTAATGATTTAATTCTTCATATCGATGAATCTAACGAAAAAGATTTAAGAAAAGCATATAAAGCCATAAGCCGTATGATAAATCAATCTTTTAATTCGGTTTCATTAAAAGGTAAAAAAGAAATAGTAGAATCTTTATATCTTTTATTGACTTCAGATATTTACACCATCACATATAACTCAAAAAATCCAGACAAAAATTATTGGAAACATTTATATTCCGATGATACATTATTACGTGATATGTTTGGAATTAGCGAAAAGGATTACGCTAAATTCCGAGTAACCCTCGATAATCTATTTAGTCCAAATGTTGATGATGAAGAAAAAGAAGAATTTCTAAATAACACATTAGATAAAATAAACACAAAAAACCAATTACAAGAACAGAAAAAAGATGACAACTGATTTTAACCAATCAACTGCCATCTCTTTTTTATTTTATTTTTACTATATTGTATTCATCTTTATTTTCCACATCCACATGATGTGATGTACGATCATTCATTCTAAATAATAAAACTTTATTAATATCATCCTCTGTATATTCCGGGCTATCCAAATATATGTCTGAATAATTATTTGGCATATATCCCTCATTATATTCAAATGTTTCCTCCATTGTTTCCCATGGTCCAATAGCACATAGACTATACAAATCCGAAACCTTATCAAATTCTTTTATTAGATCAGCTTTATCCGAATGTCTATGTATCAAATATAAATCTACATAAACAGCCACTTGACTTTGAACTGAACTTACTAAATAAGAACCAATAAAAGTATTATCTACTGTTATATTTCTACCATAATGATGCATATCCTCATTTAAAATATAATCCAATACCTTTTTGTTACCATGTTCCAATTCTTTACTAAATTTTTTAATTTGTTTGGACTTTGTAAATACCTCTGGTAAAAAATCAATTTTGAACTTTTTCTCACTATTAGTTACTGTAATTCCTGCCTGTTTAGCATAATTCTCATTATAATTTGCTACAACAGTAACTTCATCTCCATTTGAATACTTATGATCCTTCTTTTCGTCTCCCTTCAATTCATATTTAATGGATTGAAAGAAAGCATAATTATTTTGATCATTTCGATCTATCAATGCCCAATCATCAGTCTCATTATGGTTTATAGCAATTACACCAGAACCGCTAAAACCACCAATACTTTTCAAACTCACATTTTGCATTAAATCCACTTCGTTTTTATTAGATCCACATCCAAATAGTGAAAAGGACAATACAACAGCTAAAAACCCACTTAATATTTTTTAATCATATAAATTTCTCACTCCCTATTACATTATACTGCTATTTGTTGTATTTTGTGAAACACTATTTTATACTATTTATGTATTATCTATTTATCATTTCTATTTTTTGTTTAATATCATACACATTTAAAAATATTCAAATCATGTATTCAATATTATGTATAGCATTCTAAAACTGTATCACTATTTCCTATAGCATCTAGTGGCAGTACTGCCATCATGTTTAATTTGAACAAAAAAAAGAATACAAGGAGGAGTAACTCAATGCAATTAGATTACAACAACTTTTTTACCAATGCTGAAATTGAAGAATTTAATGAAATCTCTTCTGAACCATTTTATCAGGGCTTTATTAAAGGCTTCTACCAAGGTGTAAAGGAAGAGAGAAAAAGACGAACAATCGAAGTAATATCTAACTGTTTAGCACTAGACCTTTCTTTAGATGTAACTGCATCAATTGCGAATATCTCAGTCGAGGAAGTTAAACAGCGTATTAAAGAGAACCATTTAAACTAGTACGTTTCTCAAAAAGGCGGCAGTACTGCCATCACATTTAAATTAAATAAATACAAGGAGGCTAAATCCTTATGGAATTAAAATACAATAACATTTACATTAAAGGGAAAGAAGAAGAAAAAGAACGATGGATAATAAAAATCATATCTTATGGCTTAAAACAAAATCTTTCTTTAGAAGAGATTGCATCATTTGCAGAAATTTCGGTTGAGGAAGTTGAACAATACATCAAAGAGAATTGTTTAAACTAATACTTTTCCCATTAAGGTAGCAGTACTGCCATCTTTTAATTTCACAAACAACTATCAAGTTTTAATACATTTCGCAGGCATTCAAAAAAGATCACTCAATTGAGTGACCTAAAAGTTTAATACCACTATGTTTATTAAACAGTGCATTTAATATATTACCAAATCTTTATGCAACTGCTCGATATCTTGTATACACATATTCATAAATTTGCTGGCGATATGAAGAAATACTTACCTCATCATAACATTCTGGAAGCTCTGCCCATAAGGTATCACGAATAAGGTTATCAATAGCTGCTTTTGTTTCTTGCTTATCTGTCCAATGATCAAAATCAGCTATATTTGTTTTGATTTTTTGAAGAAGTGATATAGCTAACTCTTTTAGCTTTTTGATATCTGCTTTGCTTAAATCATCACGGAATAACATATCATAAAGAGAAAGTTCTTCATCACTTGTAAATCCTTCTCTAACATAACGCTGTTCTTCCTGGGTCATTTGATTTGCTAAATTCATTAAGTCTACAAAAGTTTTCTCGATTTTTGCTCTATCCTGCTCACTATTATAATCCTCAATGATTTTTTGATAGTGCTCATAATAATTAATACGATTTGGATTCACAAAAAGCATATCGTTAATTTTTTGTTGAATAGCAGCTTCTAAATCCCTTAAAACCAGATTCTTCTTTTTGACTCTAGAGAATTCTCTTCGAAGAAGATCAAAATCAATTGCACTAATATCAAATCTACGCGATTCTTCTTGTACCCTTAGACTTGTATGTTGAATTTCAACATAAGAACTTATAATTCCATTGATTTCTACCATAAGATCTGTAGTATTGATATGCTTACGCTTCTTTTGTAATTCAGCATAGATAGCCGCAATAGCCTCATACTGCTTACGTGTATGCCCAGTAATATCATCTCTATCCATATATCTCATAAGACGATTAAGTTCTGATGCATACGTAGTAAAAGTCTTCTTATCTTCAATCGATCCACATACTGCATTTGCAGCTTCCTGAAGATATGATAATTTCATAAAGTCATAGGCATTGATAAGCATTTCCAAATCAAAATCGTTTTCATTTAAAAATGCATTTGCCTTACCTATAGTTTCTATAATACGAGCAATAAGTTCATCTTTATTAATAGTAGGATCTGAACCACCATTGCCCCCAGCATTAGCTGTATAATCTGCAAGAGCCTTTCTCAAAGCTTTTACGATACCAATATAATCTACAATCAAGCCATTGCTCTTACCTTCATTTACACGGTTTGCACGCGCAATAGTCTGCATAAGAGTATGAGCCTTCAATGGTTTATCTAAATACAAACATGAAAGACATTTAACATCAAAGCCAGTAAGCCACATCGCACATACAAACACAACACGTAACGGATTCTTAGAATCTTTAAATTCTTTATCCAATTCACGCTTTTCCATCTTTGTACGATGTGTTTTAATATCCAAGCCCCATTTTTTAAATGTTTGGATTTCATTCTGTTCCTGACTGATTACAACAGCCATTTCCGTTTCTTCCATCCATTTAATCTTTCTTTCAAGCTCTAGACTCTCCTGTTGGCTAGTATGCTTTAATTGAGCTTTCAAGATTTTTATTTCCTCTTTCCAATATTCCTGAACAAAATTATACATACGTACACATGTAACTTTATTCAAGCATACAAACATAGCTTTGCCACTTGTCCACAAATCAGAATAGTGACGAACAAAATCTTTAGCAATGGATCTCAATCTAGGCTCAGCTGTAAGTAGATGTATCTCCTTTGCGAATTCAGCTTCAAGCTTATCTTGTTGATCTACATTCAAATCCGCATTTTCAATCGCATCCAAGATTTGATTTGTGATTTCAGGATTATGTAAATCTAAAATCTTCTCACCACGATTTTCATAATAAAGCGGTACAGTGGCACCATCTTCAACAGCCCTCTTGAAGTCATATACCGATACATATCCACCAAATGTACGAGCCGTAATATTATCACTCGATAGTAATGGTGTACCAGTAAACCCAATACGAGCAGCTGTAGGTAATAATTTCATCATATTATCAGCAAATATACCATACTGACTACGATGAGCCTCATCTGACATAATAATGACATCATGATCTGGATAAATAGGCTTTTCATTAGGCTTATTGAATTTCTGAATCAATGTGAAGATAAAACTAGGATTTCCCTGTAGTTTCTTTATTAAATCATCCCCACTTGTAGCAATAAATTGAGATGCTTTAATATCTTTACCAAGAACCCCACAATTTTCAAACGTATCACTAATCTGCTTATTAAGTTCATCACGATCTGTAAGAATAACAAAAGTTGGTGTTCCCTCCATCTTTCGACGAACTTTTTTAGCAAAGAAAACCATAGAATAACTTTTACCAGAACCCTGTGTATGCCAGAAAACACCTAACTTACCATCATTAAGTTTTCGATCAGCATATGCCTTCATAGCCTCATTTACACCAAGATACTGGTGGTTACGTGCAAGTATCTTTGCCGTATGGCCATTAGAATGATCATATAAAATAAAATTCTCAAACAAATCCAGGAAATTTTCCTTCTTACAAATACCACGAAGCATCGTTTCTAAGGCAACACTTCCCTGGTCTTCTTCAGCAAGACGTTTCCATTCATGGAAGAACTCAAACTTACTACCAAGAGTACCAACCTTAGCTTCCGTTCCATTAGATAGCATAAGGAACGCATTATAATAGAATAAATGAGGAATTGTATCCTGGTAATCCGTATAGTTATCATCATAAGCATTTTGAACGTCTACAGTATTCTTTTTAAGCTCCACAAAAAGAAGTGGAATACCATTCACAAAACCCACTATATCCGTTCTTCTACGATATAGATCGCCATGAATTTTTAATTCTTTTATTGCAAGAAAATAGTTGTTGTTTGGATTTTGAAAATCAATAACCGCAGCTCTTTTTATTTCATTCTGGCCATTTGGCTTTTTAACAGTGACAGGAATCCCATCACGAATCAAAAAGTATTTTTCTTCATTCACCTGCAACAATGAAGCAGTTGACAATCTCTTTTCTAAAATTTCTTCAGCCTCAATAATCTGATTCTCATTGATCCAAGGATTATACTTTTTAAGTGCCTCTTTAAAATACCGATAAAGCAAAATATCTTTATAGCTTTCTCGGCCAAAAGTACCATTCTTACCAAGTACTTCGGTATTATAAGCAAACTGAACATCCCAACCTAATTCATCACGCAGTAAATTACCTGCACTCTCCTGGACAAGGATATTTTCTGAATAATCATAGCTCATAAAAATCACCCTCCTTTCCAATTTCTTCATGGATACACAAGTCATCGTTAATTTTAATAATTAATATAATCATTATTTTTAATAAAGTATAATAATCAGATTTCATTTCTTCTTCATCTAATATTATAGAATCATGTATGTATCGATTTCTAATGGCTTTTCCATCACTAAACTCAGAATTATTTAATAAATAATCAAAATATTGATATTCTGGTTTAGTTAATAACTTATCATCTACAGATACTTCATGATTATCAATCATCTTTTTAAGCTGTTTCGATTTAAAATGCTGAAGTGAAATCACTTCTTTTTCGTAAAACTCTTTAAGAATTAGTATTCTTTCAACATTTGGTACAATAATATCATTATTTAAGTAAATTACATTTCTAGCAAGGAGCCATTTCAATGTACCTTGATTGTACGGTTGACACTCTGAAAGAGTTATATTTTCAAATGCAATTAGCTCAGCAAAACTGCGATATTTTGATTTTGTTTTTGTTGTATAGCGTAAAACGCTCTGATCAGAAAATAACAGATTCATTTCTATTGATAAGTTATCGTCACTTATATATGCATATTTGTTTTTTATTAAGCTCGGAACATCTTTAATTCGAGGCGAATTAGTAATGTACTTAAAAAGTTCAACATCAATTTCATTATCTTCACAATACATTTTATATTTATTCAACACCCCATCAATTGCAGAAGCAAGTGTTTTACATTTACTTAAAACACTATCTGTTGGACTAGGCATGCTACAAAGAAAGTTATTAATTCCAAATTCATTACATAAATATTCTTCAAAGAACCATTTAATTAAACTTTCAATATCAACTTTGAAACGCTTCAATTCATGCACATATCCACGCATTTGAATATCCGATAAAGAATCCAGCATTCCAAAAACAGTACCTTTGTTGTACATACCTTTTCCCTTTACAGTGAAAAGATCAACCAATACACTTTCACTACTTTTTGTAGAAATATATGAACATCTCATCTGGCTGTCTACATATTCAAATAAATAGATAAAATTATTTAGCAATGTTGGATAATCTAAATTATTTTTTATCCAATCTGAATCATATTCTAATATCCATCCTTCTTTATCAGAACGTATATTTTTTTCTATTTCGTAGTGTCCAAAAGAAACACAAAATTCACATTTGTGAAAAGATGCAGATTTATTATTATTCCAAAACTCTACATTCCTTTTGTCAGCAAGCTTTTTCATTTTAGGCGTAATAGGCAAATCTGCACTACTTTTAGCATTAATGATTAATTGTAGTTTATTTGGATTAATATTTTCAGATAGAAGATATTCATTAATCAATTTAACCCTTCTTTTTACATCAAAATTTTCCGGAATATATACGCTTTGCTTTGATTCATTCTCTTCTAGATAATAAGAAATCATAAAATCAGCACCATACATTTGGTCGTCTAATAAATCTGATATTTCAGAATCATAACAACTTACAAATTCTTTGTTTTCTAAAATTTGATATGGACTCCAATTCAATTTCTTAAGTATTCGACATATATTATCATTCGAAATGCATTTGTATGTTTTAAACAAATAAAAGAAATATCTAAAATCATCCTTAAAAGAGTAATGAGTAGCTTTAAAAATATCGACTACATTATCTTCATTAATTTGTTGGAAATAATCATGCACAACGTTGTTGATCCTTTTAGTTTTTTCCTTATATTTATTATATTTTTCTATAGACCAATTTGGAATATTTTGAACTTTGTCAAAGAACAATTTTGTATGGTATAACTCAAAAATTCTATTTATATCAGATAAATCTATTAAATTATTTTCATAGTCATCTAAAATTTCAATAACTTTATCCTCGTCTCCGTCAAAGTAAATCTTCGAATCAAAATAATCTTTATGTTCAGAATCAGTCATCTCCTATACCTCGATTTCTCCACTCATTAATTTAGGTAACAGTCGATCACGAGCTTCTTGTAATGAAATATTATATTCATACAAATAAACAATCTTATCAACTATTGGATTAACCAATTCACCAAATTGTTCTATTATTTCATCCGATGGTATTAAAACTTTAATCTTCTTTAACCCCTCATTTGTAAGTGAAACTTGTGTTGCTCCAGTAGCATATCTATCTTTCTCAGAATTAAAATAATTTGAAGAAATGGTACAATAGACAAAGCCCCAATCTTTTCGAGATGTTTCAAAGCCACAAAAACCAGATGATAAAACTGTTTTATCCAAACGATTCTTATTTGCTTTAGTAAAACCAATTATCTTATAAGAATTACTCATTCTCGCAAACCATACAGAGTTTAATTTTGGTTCAAACTGTGCTCGACTAGGTTTATTATCATATGAAATAAATTCACCGTTAGTAGCAAAATATGTATTTGTTACATCAGCTGTAGCATAGTATTGTTTTTCTCCATTAAATGGTTTTACTCTTGATTTTGAGAGACAAAATAAATCATTATCCAAAATACCTGTTTTAATCCATCCTTTTGGAACTCCATCAACATCAATTTTTACATACTTATATCCTGGAAAATGTAAGTCAACAAACCATTCTTTATATAATCGCTTTGCAGCTTCCTCAAGAAGTTTGATTTGCTTTAAATTATTTTCAATAAGATTATCATAATCAGATAAGATATCAACTATTTTATTCTGAACTTCAATTTTAGGTAGCTCTATTGGAACATTACTTAATATAGAAGTATTAAGATTCAACATTGTTGAACCTACAGCATGATTAATAACCCAACCTACAGTTTCAGCTTTTTGTAATTGATAAAAAATAAACTGAGGATTCGCAATTTCCCTATTGATGGTAATTTTTAAACATCCTGTTCCACATAACCAGTCTTTTTCACGAGCAGTAGTAAAAGCACACCTTCCAACATCTCCTCTGCGTGAATATAAAATATCTCCAATTTCGATTTTGTGTCTAGATAATCTATCAACATAATTTTTTGATACTCTAGCAATCGATTCTTCAGATATTTTTCCATTTATTAAATTTTTTGGCATAACAACTGGTGTACCAAATTCTGAATAATCAGACTGATGAAGTTGAGAACCAAAAGGGCCTGTTTGAATTTTTATTGAAATATCACCTAGGGTTTTCTTTTCCCATCTCATAAACCCATCTCCTTCATATTCTTAGAAATGGTATTCATTAAGTCATTCGATTTTTCCTGTAAAGATAATAATTCTCTATGAATTTCAGCCATACGTTCTTCAAAATTTACTCCATCGTCTTCAACTGGTGCTACTCCTACATAAGCCCCTGGTGTAAGAGACCATTTTTTCTCTTCAATTTCAGAGATAGTTGCTATCTTACAAAGCCCTAAAACATCTCTATATTCGCCTTCACCAAATTTTTCATATAGCCAATTTGCTTCATTTGCAATTGTTAATTCTTCATTCTTTGAAGCTATCATTTCATCATATTCAGCTTGAATTCTCTTTTTGTCATTTCGACCAGCATGTTCTAAATCTATTTTTGCTCGTCTTTGTATTTCTTTTAATTCATCATTTAAAATACATACCAATTCTTCAAATGGTATGGTTAAACCTAAAGTATTTCTATACTCATCAATAAGAGCAACATACTTATCAGTTTCTCCACGGTATAGCCATACAATTGCGTTCAAGTTCTTCAATTGCCATTCTGACCACTCATTTAATGTACGATCTACTTCTGTACAATAATTTCTTGCATCAATAAAGAGCACTTTATCCTGAAGTTCTTCCTTTTTCCCTTTATCAAAGAACCAAAGTGAACAAGGTAATGATTTGGTATAGAAAAAATTATTTCCCACACTAATCATTACATCTACATGACCTGTCTTAATTAGTTTTTCTCTAATATCTTTATCTTTTTTCTGACTATCAGTTGCTGATGCAGCCATAACAAAGCCAGCACGGCCTGTTTCATTTAAATAACTATAAAAATATGAAATCCATAAGTAATTAGCATTACTTACTTCTTTATTTTTATTAACACCTGGCATACCAAAAGGAAGTCGTTTTGCACTTTCAGCAGACTCTGCCTTAACTTTATCAACATTAAAGGGTGGATTGGCCATAATATAATCACAGCAACCATCAAGATTATGAGCATCATGATAGAAACTATTTGCCTCATCACCTGATTTAATAACACCTGTAAGTCCATGAACTGCCATATTCATAAGACAAAGCTGAGCATTATACTCTACCTTTTCCTGACCATAGAATGTCATAGCACTATTCGCATTCATTCCTGACGCATTTACAAAATCTCCAGATTGGATAAACATTCCACCAGAACCACAAGCAGGATCCAATAATACACCACTCGTAGGTTCAATAACATTAACAATCATTTTTACTAAAGACTTAGGAGTGAAAAATACACCATCGTCAGATGCGATATTCTTTGCGAATTTATTTAAGAAATATTCATAAATTCTTCCAATAATATCTCCACCAACTTCATCAAGTGAAGAATTATTAAAGATACGAAGAAGCTCAGATAAAATCTCATCAGAAAAATCTGTGTAACTTTTAGGAAGTACACCTACTAATTGTTCACTTTGATCTTCAATTAATTGCATAGCATTGTTGACCACCTCACCTAAACTGTTCATCTTGTGGCCATCTTTATTAATAAGTCCAGCAGAAGCAATATTTTCTGGAAGATTTAACAAGTAATTATATTGTGCTTCCTTAGGTAAATATAGTGCACTTTTTGCGGCAAAATCACTAGCTTCAACCGGCATTACTCGACCGCCACGAGATGGACGTCCTTTTAGAATTTCTTCTTCAACCATCTTATATCTACTGTATGCATAACGTAAGAAAATAAGTCCAAGTACTGGCATACAATATTGATTTGACGTTAATTTTGATTCTGCACGTAACAAATCTGCAGATTCCCATAATTCTGATTCAAGTTTTCTTATATTAATCATTTCAATTATTCCTCCACCTTATAATCAAGCCACGCCTCCTCGACACTAGCAGAATCGATATCATTCTTAAGGCAGAACTTCTTTATATTTTTTATTGCGGTAAAGTTTGGTTTTGCTTTACCGCCTTCCCATCTATTAACAGTAGAAAATGCCACTTGTACTTCTTTAGCAAATTCCTGTTGTGTTAAAAAACATCTTTGTCTAATTCTTTTAATTTCTTCTGGAAATTCCATGTTGCATCTCCTTCTCTTTTATATACCATTAATATAGCGTTATTATACTACATATCCATGATATTTTCGATCAGTGAATCGACCTTATAAAAAAGGTGGAATTCCTTATTCCACCTTAAAAATATAAATCTATTTTGTTGCACCGCAAGTCGAGCATCTGTATCCTGTTGTCACAGTTTCAGTATGAGTCACCGCATCATGGTGTACTGTCTGATAGCCAGTGACTTCTTCACGCCATTCAGAATGGAATCCACCACAATTGCCTCCATTAAAATAACTGTTTTTAAAATGTGCATCAATATCTAAGCCTGTTAAGTCCGCACCGCATTGATTACAGATTTCATGTTCTCTCATCTCTGTCACAGGCACCTGTTCGTCATAAGCCGGCTGATCCACAACTGTTCGTGTTTCAGTCACAGCCACCCAGTTATGTGTATGCTCAGCAGGTTTAGAACCGCTTGAGTTAGAACTGCTATTGTTAGATGGCTTTGATGAGCCAGAGTTATTACTACTGCTATTTGAAGGTTTAGAAGAAGGTTTTGAACTGCTAGAACTTGAGTTGTTCTTGTTTGAGCTTGTATTTGTTGTAGCCGTAGTATTCTCCTTCTTCGATTCTGAAGCATTTGACTTATTAGAAGTATCTTCTTTTGCAGTTTCTTCTTTCTTTTCTTCCTGCTTTACTTCAGTTTCGTCTTTTTTCTCATCTTCCGTCTTCGCAGAATCTTCAGATGGTGTCAAAGTGACAGTACCGCCATCTTTTTTCGTTACAACCAGATTGACTTTATCTTCTTTTAAAGAAACATTCCATTTTTTAACGTCTGTTGTATCTACATCTTTGAATACGAATGTTTTATCTTCGTCCTGTAATCCTACCTTTACGTCCAACTTATCATTTTCTTTGACAGTGTAATACAAGGTACGTTCTTCTTTGCTTTTCACAGCGTCACCATCTTCCAACAAGTTACTACTGAAGTTTTCTTCAGAACTTGATTTTGTTGCAAATACAGTGATCTTCTTTCCAGTAGAGTTTGTAATCTTCAACGATTTAGAATCCTTGCTTTTTTGACCAATCGTTTTTACTTCTTTTTCTTGGCAACTTCTGTTGTCTTTGTATCTTTTGTTGAAGAATTTGAACATCCTGTCAACATTCCTCCAGATAATACCATACTAAGAGCTAATGCTCCTGCCATTAAAATTTTATTTGATTTCATTATATAACCTCCTCTGAAACCCTTAAAATGATGTAACAGCATCTGATATATAATAGCAAACACTAATTAACCACCCTAAGATTGTTTGTGCAAACAAGACGATTACGGTAATCACAATATACGCGATCAAAGTAAATTTATCTGTAAACATATTTACTGTCCCATGATCTAAACCACATGCATGAAAACAAACAGTCGCAAAGAGTAGGAACAACCATAGTCTCGTAATAATAGCGCTAATACCTAGCATAAATTCCAAAAAAACTGCAAGCATCTGAAACAGGAATGAAACTAGTAATCTAAAAAATATTCCAATCAATTCCAGTATTATCATCTTTGTACACCTCCATTTACTTTTGGTTTATAAAATTCCCATTTCAAGATTAACTACTTAATTTATAAGGTTTATAACTACTTATAACCATTTTACCGCTATTTGCGGTATTTTAAAAGGTTTTTATTTCTCTTTCATATAATCAATCTGAGGATTGTATATGTATTTAAAAAGAATTAGAGACTTGAGAGAAGATAACGATTTAACTCAAACGGCAGTTGCAAAATATTTGCGAATAAGTCAACAATACTATTCAAACATCGAAAAAGGTGAACGCACTATTTCTGTTGATATAATTTGCATGCTCGCAGATTATTATAAAGTTTCTACTGATTATTTATTAAACAGAACAAACATAAAAAAACCATTTTAAGCAAGCTACAAAACTTGCTTTTTTTAAGATCAAAATGAGCCTATTTTTTGGCAAACTTTTGGCAAACTTTTATACATAAAAATCTATTAAAAATAATTTATATACAATTTAATATGCTTTACTTAAAGTATATTTGCTATTATGCATACCCTTATATTGCTATTTATTTCTCCTACTACCCCTGCCAGTTTGAAACTCAAAGTTCTGAATTTACTTTATATAAAGGAATTCAGAACTTTTTTATTTTTAAATCTCTCATTTTTGGCAAACTTTTTTTAATCAAGGAGAATCAGAAACGATTTCCCTTTTTATTTACTCAATAATTCTTTTATGGAATATCATTTTCCCCTAACCTTTCTACCTTCATATTAACAATTCCACTCATTCATCTTAAATAATTCACAAAATTGCACAAAAAAAAAGAAGCTTACAATTAAATAAACTTCTTTAAATAATCCACATCTAGAACTAGGATTTTATGATATACCATCGTTATGACACCTTGTTGTCTTAATCCACGTAAGATACGATTTACACTATTTCTTGTAGATACACCGCAAAAACCTGCAATATCATCATTTGTGACTTGAAGATCAATAAAGATTCCCTTCTTAACTTCTCTTCCAAATAATCCAACCAGATAATAAATAAAAGCACATACGGCACCATTTTTACCATTCATAGTCATTAATTGCTGGCGATAAATGGCTTCCGACAACTTCTTACGATAATATGCATCTATATAATCTCTTAATTCTTTGTTTTCACTTAAAAATTTTGAAAACAATTTACGATTCACACGATAGAATACGGCCGTATCACTTTCAATACGAATATGAAAAGATGCTGAAGTAACCTTTTTTATTTCATCTTTTAAAAGTGAAAGCACATCAAAACCTTTTAAATACATAATGTTAAATTCACGACCATCACTTAATATAATACTCGTTTTTACTATTCCATCTTTTAATATATAAATATCTGCCTGATCATGACCATCTATCATTAAATATGAATGTTTCTTTTTTTCGATCGTCGCAAGATTCTTCCCCTCAAAAAAATCTAATACAAACTCACTCATAAATTACCCTTTCTAACTCGTTGTCTATTGAACCATAATTAACATACGTCATTCATTAACGTTTGTTATAGATGAATCTAACAATAAAGCTATATATTTAATATATCATATTCTATCCACTCTTGACTAAATTCAGTTAATTTTTACAAACACTTACTAAAATGTACAAACGTTACAAAATATCAATATTTTCTCCAGACAAAGCCTTATTCATACTTCTTACAGCACAGAATTTTCCACACATACTACAAGTATCACTGTGATCTTCTTCTGGCATACGAGATTGACGAATTGCTTTTGCAGTTTCTGGATCTAGCGCACACTCAAATTGAGCATCCCAATCTAGATTCTTTCTTGCATCAGCCATCTTGTCATCAATATCTCTAGCTCCAGGAACACCTTTGGCAATATCTGCTGCATGGGCTGCAATCTTAGAGGCAATAATACCTTGTTTTGTGTCTTCTACATTTGGTAAAGCCAAATGTTCTGCAGGCGTTACATAACATAAGAAAGCTGCACCCGACATAGCTGCAACAGCACCACCGATAGCGGCCGTAATATGATCATAGCCTGGCGCAATATCTGTAACTAATGGGCCTAACACATAGAATGGAGCTCCCATACAGATTTGTTGCTGAACCTGCATATTTGCAGCTACTTGATTCAAAGGAACATGTCCAGGTCCTTCAACAATCACTTGGACATTATGATCCCATGCACGTTTTGTTAGTTCTCCCAAACGCACCAATTCTTCAATTTGACACACATCTGTCGCATCAGCCAAACATCCAGGACGACAAGCATCTCCTAAAGAAATCGTTACATCATATTTTTCGCAAATATCCAAGATTTCATCATAAAATTCATAGAATGGATTTTCTTCCCCCGTCATTGACATCCACGCAAACACTAAACTTCCTCCACGAGAAACGATATTCATTTTACGTTTATGTTTTTTAATTTGATCAATCGTTTTTCTTGTGATTCCACAATGCAAAGTCACAAAGTCAACGCCATCTTTGGCATGCAACTCAACTACATCTAAGAAGTCTTTGGCAGTTAATGTGTTTAAATCTCTTTGATAATGAATCACACTATCATATACAGGAACTGTACCAATCATAGCTGGACATTCGGATGTTAATTTTTGACGGAATGGTTGTGTATTTCCATGACTTGATAAATCCATAATAGATTCAGCGCCTAAGTCTACAGCAGCCATAACCTTTTTCATTTCTACATCATAATCTTTACAATCTCTAGAAACACCTAAGTTGACATTGATCTTTGTTCGTAGCATGCTACCAACGCCTTCAGGATCTAATGATTTGTGGTTTTTATTAGCCGGAATAACGACCTTTCCACAAGCCACTAACGCTCTTAGTTCTTCCTCTGTCATTTTTTCTTTTTGGGCTACAATTTTCATTTCTGGCGTAATAATACCTTTACGCGCAGCATCCATCTGAGTGGTATATGTAGCGCCTGTACTTACTGTACTTTCATTTGTGTTCATTTTTAATTCTCCTTTTCCAAATGATTTTTTAACGTGACAAAAAGTGGTGCTCCCATCTTGCCACTAAAAAAAGTGAGCAACCAATATAGGTATACTCACACTAAAAAAGACAAAGTATTTCCCTACGTTGGCATTATCCAAATCAGGTTATAGGTCGAAAGTCATACTTTCCTCTCAGCCTGTACTACAAGCTCCCTTTTTTTATTTACATTAAAGTTATACACCATTTCTAAAAGATAGTAAAGTTGCATAATATTTATTTTCGAACCGGCTTTTCTTCCTTATCCCAAACACCAATTCCAGTGATTGCGCAAATCATTGAGAAAACGGGAACAATAAAGATAAACCAAGCATATGGAATATATGCCGTACTACATCCAAGCACACCCATGACATAAATTGTCGCAACACCCCAAGGAACGATTGGCGCTGATAAAGTACCAGAATCTTCTAGCGTTCTTGATAATACTTTACGCGAAATATTCATATCTTCATATGTAGATTCAAAAGTCTGTTCCGTCACAATAATAGATACGGTTTGTCCACCAGCTGTTAAAAAATTTACAACGTAACAATATACCAAAGTGACAAACACCAAAACCGTACGATTCTTTATGAACTTCAATAAAACATTTTTTGCTAAAACATCCAAAATACCAGAAGACGTAATGACAGCGCCCATTACACTTGCCACCATAAATGTAACCAACAATTCTGACATTGAAAGAACACCACCACGATTTAACATTGGATCTACTATAGATACACCTGTCTCAATACTGAATCCATTAAATGCATAATTCATTAAATCTACAAAATTTACACCTTGAAACACCATCGCAAAAATAGCCGATACTACAACTGCAAGTCCCATACCTAACAAAGATGGAAGTTTAAATACAGAAATCAAAATAACTAAAATCGCTGGTAAAATCAATAAAATATTAATTGTGAAATGCTTGCTTAAAGTATCCATAATCAATTTTTGTTGGGCAAGATCCATACTTCCACCACTATAATAAAGCCCCGCAATTGTAAATAATACTAAGGCAACTACAGCTGCTGGAAGCGTAGTGTACTGCATAGAATGAATATGATCATATAAAGGCACTTTACTTACACCGCTTGCCAAGTTGGTTGTATCGGATAATGGAGACATCTTATCCCCTAACCATGCACCAGAAACAACAGCACCCACTACCAATGGTACTGGAATACTAGTCGTAGAGGCAATTCCTACCATCGCAAGACCCATTGTGGCAACTGAACCAAATGAAGTTCCCGTAAACTCACTTGTGAGTGCACAAAGCACAAAAGCTAGTGGTACTAATATTTTTGGAGATACAACTTGCATACCATAATACATCAATGTGGGAACAGTCCCACCAGCCATCCAAATTCCTACAAGCATACCCACCATAATCACAATTAAAAATGTAGGCATACATTCTGCGGCTGTTTTAATTATATTTCGTTCCACTTCATTCCATGGAATATTCAACAATCGGGTTGTGATCACAGATACAATAACACCCGCAAAAACAGATAGTGTTGTATTACATCCCATGTTGATCATAATAATAAGTACGGCAATAATTACCAAAAATGAAACAATCGCAAATAGTGTTGTTGGCTCTTTTCTTTCTTGATTCATATCAAATTCCTTCACTTTCTTTATAATAATTCTTCTTTCAAAAAGTCTAGAGCACCTTGCATTCTAGCTTCTCTAAACGCAAACGATTTAAATCTGTGCTCTGCCCCTTTGACAATAATACATTTTGCTCTTTCCTTAAAAATTTCTTTATATTTATAACTACATTCACAAGAAGCCGTAATATCTTGATCTCCATGTATCGTACATACATTCTTATCAAACAAACTAGCTTCTTTATATGGATCTAATGTACAAGCGTCCTGATAAAACTTTAGGCTCAATTTTAACCCTTCTACATCGGCACATCCATCTGCTTCAATATTCGAAACATCTTGGCCACACAAAGTTTTATGCTCCTTTAAGTTATAAACTAAATCTGGAGCAGGACACCACAAGGATAAAGCTTGAATCTGATCTTTACACTTTCCTGCCACCATACTGGCCACACACCCTCCTAGACTACATCCATGAAGTGCAATTTTTTTAGTATCGACAAAATCCAAGGATCGAACATATCTCAACATGGCTTGTGCATCTAGAATTTCACTTGAAACGGTCATATCTTCAAATCTTCCATCACTTTCACCACTGCCATTCATATCAAAACGAACACTGGCAATACCAGCATCACATAGTCTTTGAGACAATTCATTATGTACAAAATTAATTTCATTTCGATCATCACAAAAACCATGAAGAAGAATGACCATAGGCACTTTTTGACTTACATCATTTGGAATATGAAGCATACCACGAAGTGTTAAACCATCTCGCTTGATTTCTACATACTTCTGCATATATATTTCCCTCCGTTTCGGGTATAATACCACAAAAGCAACAAAATGTTTACTATTTTTTAACACTTGTGCGTATTATAAACACAAATTAGCCTTTCTGTTCACAAAGAGTCTATTTTTTTCTGAAAATAGTTGCACTAAAGCCATCCATTTTTTTACTTTCATACATAGCTGAGTCCGCTCTACAATATAATTCATCAAAACTTAAATCTTCTTTCCCATCAAAGAAACAGGCACCAAGACTTAATACAATTGGATGATTTTGTATAGATTCAACATGGATCTGTTTCAAATTTTCAAATAAACGTTTAAAGAAAGAATTTGCACACTTACGATTTGTAACTCCCGGAATATATAACGCAAACTCATCTCCACCTAAACGCATTACTACATCTTTATCACGACATGATTTTTGAAGCGTATGCGCAATCGCGATAATAACCTCATCACCCGCCATATGCCCATATGTATCATTAATCGATTTAAATTTATCACAATCCACTAGACACATCATGCCACTAATTTTATTATCCAAAACACGCTCAATCATCTTTTCTCCACTTCGACGATTCGAAACACCCGTCATCGTATCTGTTTGAGCTAGATATAATAATTTATCTTCTCTTTTCTTTTGTTCATCAATACATTCCACACAATATAATACATGTAATAAATGACCATCCTCATCATAATCTACTGGAATATAACGTCCACGACACCAACCAGAAATATTACCATAGAAAACACTATCAATTGATTTCTTACCTCGCAGTCTTTCATCCAATGTTTCTAGATCCATAAACTCAATTTCTCGATCCACATAATCTTGTTGACAAAACTCTTTATGAATCTTATAAATATGATCACTAAAACAATCCTCTACATCATTTATTTTGTCGACTTGTAAATATTTAAGGATTTCCGGTTCCGTTTTCACAATATGATATTTTTGCGTCTTTACATTGATATAGTGCATTGAAATATAGATTTGTGCCAATGCCGAATATCCACTCAATTTAGCCTCTTGTTTGGACTTATTTTGAGAATTACGAATCTTTAAAAAAGATACCACCAACGTTGCGATCATGCCCAAAAATATTGTCAAACTTGAATGATTATCAATCGGCGGATTATCAACACCAAAGAATCCACTAATTTCATCTTTATAGCGAATAGGACAAACAACTAGACGTGTAACATTTTGTACTTTCAACGTATTATACGTATACGCATGATCCTTTTTAATTGTTTCTACATCTTGAATGATCACATTTTCTTTCTTGTCAAAAGCTTTATACCACCAATCAATAATATCCATGTCCACACCTTGTAGAAAATCAATTTCCGGTTGAATACCTTCACTACACCATTCATACGTATTATTTGTCACATGCTTTTTTTTATTATCTTCAAAAATATAAATGCGATCACACCCAATGTGTTTTCCAAAAAAACGAATAAACTCATTGATCTGCTCATCCGGTGTATCAAACATAAGTGCAGAACGTAATGCTTCATTGATGACCAATTCATAGCGCATAATTGCCTGCATAAGTTACCTGCCTTTCTTTAAGAAACATTTCAATTATCTAACCACATTATATCTTTTAAACGGTTATACATCAGTTATATTTTATAAAAAATTAGTCAATTAAACAAGAAAGTAGGCGATAGAGTTTAAATTCTACCGCCCCTTATCAAACCATACGTGC
>OKRY01000138.1_pt1 | contig 48470 bp, 80 predicted proteins | sample 1601121 | NCBI WGS metagenome assembly OKRY01 (sample SAMEA3541546, study PRJEB24748) | human gut metagenome | biome: human gut; feature: human-associated habitat; material: faeces | place: China | collected 2012
TTGGAGAAAAAATAGGAGAAGAAAAAACAAAAGAATTAATAGAAAAAATAGATGGTGGTGAAGGAAAAATGTTAGCATTAGTAGATATGATAAGAAACGAAAACAAGATGTATATAAATATGGGTAGAAAGGAAGGCAGAAAAGAGGCAAGAGAAGAAGGAAAAATTAAATTAAAACAACAATGCTTAGAAATAGCCAAAAATCTTTTAAAAATAAATATGCCAATATCGCAAATAAGTGAAGTAACAAAATTACCAGAAGAAGAAATAGAAAAAATAAAATAATAGAAAAGAAGTACTTTGATACCCATATAGGTAAAAAAGTACTTTTTTTAATTGACAAAAACCAAAAAATATGATAATATAACTAACTGTGAAACACAAATAACAAAAAAAACACAAATGGTATAATTGGAAACGAACATTATTCAAAAAGAATAATGACTAACGAACAACACAAAAAGTGTTGTATTTTTTTGTTAAAAATAAAAGGAGGAACAAATGGAAAACGAAGAAAACATACTAGGAAAAGAAAAAATCGGAAAACTAATCAGAAAATTCTCAATACCATGTATAATATCGCTATTAGTAAACTCACTATACAACATAGTTGACCAAATATTCATTGGTTGGGGAGTTGGTTATTTAGGAAATGGGGCAACAAACGTAGTATTCCCATTAACAATGATATGCTTAGCATTTTCATTAATGTTTGGAGATGGAGCATCAGCATATCTAAGCTTAAAATTAGGAGAAAAGAAAAAAGAAGAAGCAGGAAAAGGTGTAGCAAATGGAATTGCAATGTCTGTAATTATAGCTTTAATTATGTGTGTAATAACATTAGGATTTTTACCACAACTATTAAATGTATTTGGATGTACAGACAATTTAAGAGAATATGCCTTAAAATATGGTTATATAATAGCAATAGGATTACCATTTATGATGATAGGAACAACATTAAACTCTATAATAAGAGCAGATGGAAATCCAAAATATGCAATGACATCAATGGTTTCAGGAGCAATTTTAAACACAATGTTAGACCCAATTTTTATATTTGTATTTAAAATGGGAGTTGAAGGTGCAGCAATTGCAACTGTAATAAGCCAAATATTAACATTTATAATAAATATATGTTATATTAAAAAATTCAAATCAGTAACATTAAATAAAGAAAGTTTCAAAATAAAAGCAAGTGTAGCAAGAAAAGTAGCAATGCTTGGAATAAGTAGTTTTATAACACAAATGAGCATAGTTGTAGTTATGGCATTTGAAAACAATTTACTAGGAAAATATGGTGGACAATCAAAATTTGGTTCAGAAATTCCAATCACTGTATTAGGAATAGTAATGAAAATAAGCCAAATATTAAATAGTATAATAATAGGAATTGCAGCTGGAGCACAACCAATAATTGGTTATAACTATGGAGCTGGAAAATATGACAGAGTAAAGAGAACTCTAAAAACAGTATTAGGATTAAGTGTTATTATAAGCACAATAGCATTTATTTTATTCCAAACAATACCAGATAAATTAATATCAATATTTGGTAGTGGAGATGCAAATTATATGGAATTTGCTTGTATAGCATTTAGAACATATTTAATGTTAGTAATATGTAATGGAATTCAAATTCCATCAGGAATATTCTTCCAAGCAATTGGAAAAAGTATAAAAAGTGCAGTGTTATCATTATCAAGACAAATACTATTCTTAATACCAGCAATGGTAACATTTGGAAAACTATGGGGAATAGATGGAATATTATATGCTGGACCATTTGCAGATGGACTTGCATTCTTAATAGCTTCAACATTATTAATCTTAGAAGTTAAACATTTAAGAAATAATGAAAATAAAGAAACAGTAACTGTTGAAGAAAAATTAGAAGTAGAAAATCAAAATGGAAGAAACATAGTAATAACAATAGCTAGAGAGTATGGCTCAGGAGGAAGATACATAGGAAAATTAGTTGCTGAAAAACTAGGAATAAAATTATATGATAAAGAATTTGTTAAAAAAGTAGCAGAAGAGACAGGACTTTCAGAAGAATTTATCAAAAATAATGAACAAAAAAGAGATGCTTTAGCAGATTTAAATAATGGTTATTATTTTGGACTAAACAATGCAGATGAACTATTCTTAAAAGAATCAGAAATAATTAAAAATACAGCAGAAAAAGAATCATGTGTAATTGTTGGAAGATGTGCTGACTTTATATTAAATGATAGAAAAGATGTAACAAAAGTGTTTATTTACAGCAATATGGAAAATAAAGTAAAAAGAGCAACAGAATTCTATGGTTTAGATAAAGCAAAAGCAGAAAAAGAAATAACAAGAATAAATAAATTAAGAGCAAATCATTATAAACATTATACAGAAAAAGAATGGAACAATCCAAACAATTATGATATCTGTATAAACAGTGATACATTAGGTGTAGAAAAATCAGCAGACTTAATATGTGAAATAGTGAATAAAAAAACTGACCAATTAGTGTAATGACATTTTAAATAAAATAGTGTATTATAAATAAGGTAACTAAAACAGTTACCTTATTTTTATATATTAGGAGAAAATTCATGAGAAAACAAAGAAAAGTAAAAGAATTTGAAAATGTAAAAGAAATAATTTATAATTCAGCAAAGGAATATAGCAATAATGTGGCTTTTATAAAAAAAGAACAAATTAATAAAAAAGCAGAATATACCAATATAACATATAAAGAACTTTTAAATCAAATAAATTATTATGGTACAAAATTATACGATATGGGACTAAAAAACAAAAGAATAGCCATTGTAGGTCGTAATAGATACGAATGGATATTAGCTCATCTAACAAACCTTTTAGGAGGAATAGTTTCAATCCCATTAGACAAAGATTTACAAATTGATGAACTAGAAAATTCACTAATAAGAAGTAAAGCAGATGCTGTAGCATTTGATGAAAAATACATTGAAAAAATACAAAAAATAAAAGATGATAACAACACAAACATAAAAGAATATATTTCAATGTCAAAATTGGAAGGATTTTTAGATATGAATTCTTTATTAGAACAAGGAAAAGAAATTTATGAAAAAGGAAATAAAGAATTTGTAGAAACAAAAATAAATTCATACGAAATGGCCATTTTGCTATTTACATCTGGAACAACATCAAAATCAAAAGCAGTAATGCTTTCACAAAACAATATTGCATCAAATATATATGCAATGAAAAAAGTAGAAGGAATATATGAAACAGATTCAAACTTAGCATTTTTACCATTTCATCACATATTTGGTTCAACAGCATTAATAATGATGCTAGCTTGTGGTGTAAGAACATCATTTCCAGACGGATTAAGATACATTGCACAAAACTTAAAAGAATATGAAGTATCTGTATTTGTCGGTGTGCCATTATTAGTAGAAGCAATTTATAATAAAATTTTAAAAGAAATTGAAAAACAAGGAAAAACAAAATTAATAAATAATGCAATAAAAATTAGTAATGCATTATTAAAAATAAAAATTGATATAAGAAGACTATTGTTTAAACAAGTATTAGAACAATTAGGAGGAAAATTAAGATTCGTAATTTCAGGTGGAGCACCACTAGATCCAAAAGTTCAAAAAGGATGGAATGATTTAGGAATAAAAATGGTTCAAGGTTATGGACTAACAGAAACTTCACCAGTAATATGTGCAGAAAATGATTTCAAAACAAGAAACGGTTCAATAGGAGTTCCTATGGAAAATGACACAATAGAAATCGTAAATAAAGATGAAAAGGGAATAGGAGAACTTAGAGTAAAAGGACCAAATGTAATGCTTGGATATTATGAAAATGAAGAAGAAACAAATAAAGTCTTAAAAGATGGATGGTTCTATACGGGAGATTTAGGCTACCAAGACAAAGATGGATTTATATTTATAACGGGTAGACAAAAAAATATGATAGTTTTAAAAAATGGAAAGAAGATCTTCCCTGAGGAGGTAGAAACCCTAGTAAACAGAATTGATTTAGTTGAGGAGTGTATGGTTTTCGGATTACCTGATGAAAAAGATAAAAATGATATTACTTTGTCTGTTAAGGTGGTTTTAAATAAAGAAACTGCTAAAGAAGAAAAATATAAGGGCATGAGTGATGATGAGTTAAAAGATATTATTTGGAATAAGATTAAGACTGAGGTTAATGAGACTGTGCCTAGATATAAGCATATTACTAATATGATTTTTAGTAAGGAGGAATTGGTTAAGACTACTACTAAGAAGGTTAAGAGAAATGAGGAGATGAAGAAGATTTTAAATAATGGTCTTTAAATTGACCGCCCCCAAAAGAAGTATTTTTTGATATTTTCGTTGCCCCATTTAAGAAAATGTAACTCACTGGCGTTCGAACATTTTCTAAAACGGTCACCCACGGATTACTGCAATATCAATAAATACTTCTTTTGAGGGCTTCTCTACTTTTTGAATTTTTTAGTGTCTTAATATTAATTCCTAAAAATTTTGGAAAATTTTTTAGGAATTTTTTGTGGCTGAGTTTTTAACTTCTTAAGAGGTCTACCCAGCTGTATATGATTTGTTTACAGGTAGTGAATGGAGTTATTTTGTCTATGTTGTTTTCGGCTACTAGATTAGTTGTGGCTAAGGTTTGACCATCAAGTGTAAAGGTAACTTCTCCAATTTTGTCTCCTTTTTTTAGTGGTGCTTGTATATTATTATTGATAGTTATATTTTGTGTTATTTGATTTTCTTTTCCTTTTTCTATTAGTGTACCAGCATTGTCTTCTAGAATTGCATTAATAGTCTTTTTAACACCTTTACTTACATTAACATTTTGAATTACATCATTTTTGTTTCCAAAGTTTTTAAAAGAGAATTTGCTAAAACCATAGTCTAAAAGTTTTGATGCTTCAGCAAATCTTACTTTAGTAGATGGTGCTTTCATAATAACAGCTATTAAAGATAGGTTATCTCTTGTTGCACTTGCTGATAGATTATATAAAGCTAGGGAAGTTGAACCAGTTTTTAGCCCAGTAATACCTTTATAGGTTCTAATTAATTTGTTGGTATTAACTAATTGTGATTTACCATCTCTTAAAGAATCCATCCAAATTGTTGTATATTTTGTTATATCAGGATGGTTACTTAAAAGCTCACGAGACATTAAAGCTATATCATATGCAGATGTTACGTGGCCATCTTCATCAATCCCATGACAATTTTTAAAAGTCGTATCATTCATACCAAGTTCTTTTGCTTTATCATTCATCATTTGAACAAAAGCTTCTTCAGAGCCTGCAATATGTTCAGCCATTGCTACTACACAATCATTTGCAGAAACTACACAAATTGCTTTTAACATTTCATCAACTGTTAGTGTTTCTTTTGTATCAAGCCATATTTGAGAACCTCCCATAGACCTTGCATTTTCAGAGCATGGTATTTGCTCTGTATATGAAAGCCTTCCACTATCAATTTGTTCCATAATCAAAAGAATGCTCATAATTTTTGTTACAGAAGCGGGACGTAATTTTTCATGACTGTTATGAGAATATAAAACTTGACCAGTAGATTGCTCAATCAAAATAGCAGAGCCACTTTCAAGGTTTAAAGAGTTATTATCTTCAACATTAATAGATGTATTAATTGAAGAAGAAGTTTCTAGGGTAGCAGAATAATCAGAAGACCAAATGTAAGAACTTGAGGTGTCATAACAAAGAGATATTGTAGTAAAAGATAACACAAAAATAAATATAATAAAGGTTAAAACAAATTTACGCATAATAAGCCTCCTAAAGGGTAATTAATTTAGTATAAATATATGTTGATAAAAACAATTTAGAATAAAAATTGTAAAAATCTAAAACCCTTGACATTTGGGACAAAACATATTAATATATAAATGTAAAAAGTAAAGGATGTTGAAAAATATGATTGATATAGTTGTTAAAATATTAGGGATTTTATTAGTTCTAACAGGTGTTATTTTAATATATGATGCAAGAAATATAACAAAGAAATTTTTTGGATTTGGAGACCAAAATGAGGGAAGTTCTGGACTAAAAATAATAGGATTTATTATTGCAATAGTTGGAGGAATAATTATATTTGTTGTAAAATAGATTTTTATATAAAAAAATAGATGTTTTATAAATAAAATTGACATAACAACATAAGTGGTGTATAATGTAATAAGTCAGCTAATAGCTGATTAATAAATATAAAGTGAGGATTAGAGAGACATGAAAAAGGTTACAGCAAAACAGGAGAACACAACAGTATCAACAACAGTTAAAGACTCAATGGCGTCTAAAAAAGAGGGCTATGAGGCTGCTGGAATCCCAGTAGATAGATTAGTCGTTTGTAATGGATTGCCACTTAGTACTGTTGAATGATTGAGTGTACTAATCCGGAAAAGGAGCATTTCAATAATGCTCTTTTTTCTTTAGAAACTTTGAAAATTAAAAAAATTTAAAAATACTATTGACAATAAAAGTTTAAATGTGCTATTATAAGTAATGTCATAAGAAATGCGGATGTGGCGGAATTGGTAGACGCGCTGGTCTTAGGAACCAGTGCCAACGGCGTGGAGGTTCGAGTCCTCTCATCCGCACCAAAGTAAGAAAACAGGGCTTTTTAATACCCTGTTTTTTGTTGCTATTTTATAAAAAGTAATGCAATAGTAATGCAGTAGCATTTTATTTTGCTTTTTTTAATTGTTCAAATGCAAAATTTTGTGATACATCTATATAGTCATCTGTAACCTCACTATCTTCAATGTGCCCTGCCAAATATTGGATGGCAGATTTATCAATTCCCGCTTCTTTCCATTGTGTTATTCTATCGTGTCTTAATCTATGACTATGTAATTTTTGATTTGAAATTTCATATTTTTTATTTAAGTTTTCTAACCATTCATTTATTCTTCTAGGATTTATAAAATTATTTTTTCCATAATTCCAAAACAATAGACCTTCAATATTAACTATTTTTTTATCTATTTGACTTTTAATTATTTTATTTAATTCTGCATCAATAGGAAAATATCGTTCACCTTCATCAATACCAGTTTTTTTATTATAAGTCTTTGTATGTTCACCTAGTATGATTTTTCCGTTTTTATTTTTAGTAAGTGTATTATGTATGTGTAATGTTAAATCACTTTTATTTATGTCTGCCTCCGAACGTGCAAGTACTTCGCCAATTCTCATACCTGTTAGCCATTGCATTTTCACAATATTTCTATAAGGATGATTATATTCTTCATTATCAAGTATGTTTTGTAATTTTTTTCGTTCTTCTTCTTGTAAAGGGTAAACTTTTTTTGTTTTCTTTTCAGAAGTAGGCTTTATAAGGTTTTCATCAGCCATAATATTAAATGGAATTAACCTAGAAGATGGAGATGCTGCTATTGCAAATGCTTTTTTTAATAATCTCCAAATTTTATCTATATTAGACTGCGAATAAAACTTTATTGTTTCTTTTGCATTTTGAATATCTTTTAATGAAACATTTTGAATAGGTCTATTGATAAAAACAGAGCAACAAGTTTCTATTTGTTTCAAAGTATCTAAATCTCTACTATAAGAATTTTCTTTTGTTATACCATCTTTAAATTTCTGTTCTATGTGTTCTTTAATAATGCTATAAATTGTTATTGAACTTTTTTCAATATAAGTACCAGTATCTAAGCTGTTTTTTAATGCAGTAACTCTAGCTTTAAATTCTTTGACAGTTTCATTTTTCCTTTGTTTCATTGTTTTTCTTTTACCATTATAAACATATTGAAATACCCAACATTTTAATTTTTCACTATAATATAATGAACCTTCTCCATTTCCAACTGATTTTGTTCTTTTATTTCTTCTTTCTTTTTCCATAATAAAAACTCCTTTCGATTTTACTTCAAAAAGAGTTGCATATTTATTAATAATAATGTATAATAAACATACAGGTACTTTTCGAAGTATTGTGTATTTGATTTGATAATGTGTTTGTTTTAGCGGACAGCACATTATCTTTTTATTTATTTTTTATATTTTCTAATAGTTGTATTATTTCAGCAAATCCATCTAATAAAATTGTTATTACAAAAATGACAAAAGCTGTTAATATTCCTGTAATTAATCCATTTGTAAAATTATATAAATATATAAATAAGAATAATAATATTAAAGAACCAATATATCCTAAAATTTTTATAACATTAGAAGTCTTTTTTATTTTTTCAGCAGTATCATTTTTTATTGTTTTTAATTCTTCTATATTACCGTTACTTTCTTGATAGCAACTATAGCAATAACCATTGGATAATTCACTTTCCATACATTCTTTTTTGCATTTTTTACATTGCATATATAACACCTCCTAAATTTTTCCTTGATAAGATATTACCTTACCAATAATTTCAATATCTTTTTCTTTTGGATTATATATTTGTACTTGATGTTCTGGATTAGTAGACATTGGTTGTAATATGATTAATCCGTTTTCATTTTTATATTTCTTAACAGTAGCTTCACCATTAATTAATATAACACCAATTTCATCGTTTTCTAAATCTGATTGTTTTTGAATAAGTATAATATCTCCTTCATGGAATTTTAAATTCATACTATCACCTTGAACAGTCAAATAAAAATAAGTATAGCCTTGTTTTACCTGTGAAGATGGTGCATAAGCATATCTAACAATATTCTCAACTGCTAATAAAGGTATTCCAGCTGATATTTTGCCAACAACAGGTATTGGAATTGCATTATCTGGCATAGGGAATATATTATTATCAACTTTTATATTTTGTCTTGCCATAGGAACATCGTAGCCCATTAACCATACTGGATTTACATTATATAAATCTGCAATGACTTTTACTGTTGTTATTTTAGGTGACATTTCTCCATTCATATATCTATAAATTGTAGTTTTACTTTTTAAACCTAAATCAGAAACCAATTTATTTATGTCGGTATTATTATTCTTTATCAAATATGATAGTCTAGTTGCAAATACATTTAAAACAATTTTATCTTCCATATAATCACCTGCTTTCTATTATATTATACACTAATGTTTTTCGTAATGCAACATTTTTTTTTATTTTTTTTGCTAAAAGGTATTGACAACAAAAAATATTTAATATATATTATAGTTGCGAAACGCAAAAGGAGGTGCTATAATGAAAAAAAGAAAATTTAAAGAACTATCAAAATTAAAAGGATTATTGAGAGAAAAAAATATTACATATAAAAAAATAGCTTCTATGATAGGAATTAATTACACAACATTTTCTGATAAAATTAATGGATATTCTGATTTCACTTTAAATGAAGCAAATAATATAATCCAGCAATTACAAATTGGAAAAGATGAAATTTATGATTATTTTTTTTAATCTAATAGTTGCGAAACGCAAAAGAAAGGAAAGATTATGAAACTTTTAACCAAAAAAGATTTATTAGAACAAATACCATATTGGGGGAAGCAGACAATAGACAAATTATTTAGTAGTCCAGATTTTCCTTCACAAAAACAAGGTAAAACACATTTTGTGGAAGAAGAAGCCTTGAAGGAATATTTTAAAGTACATCATGAAAATTAACATATATAAAAATACAAATGAAGGGAGGAATAAATATGTTTAATGCAATATGTATAGCACTATTAGTAGCAACAATTTTATATATTATTGTTCTATGTTACGAATTATATTCAAAAATAAAAGAGAACAAAAGTAAAAAATTATCAAAAGTTGCAAAAGATTTATTTAGTGTTGCAATGATTTCAGCAATAACAGAAGCACTTAACAAAGATTTAACAGAAAATAACGAAAAAACAGAAAAAGACAAATAAGATACAACTAAGAAAAGACTTAATTTATTTTAATTAAGGAGGTGAAAAAATATGTTTAATATATTCAAAAAAAATTCAAATAAAAAAATTAACAAATCTTTAAATAATTTAGCTAATTCTATAAATAAAGCTACTAATAACAAAGAAGATTTGGAAGATTTTATTTTAATTCTAAGACAAATCCAAGAAATTAACAATCAAAAGACAACTGGAAAAGGTAGTGTATTAAAGAATTATACATGCAAGAAAAATGGAATTGAAAATGTTGCAGAATTAGCAATAGAGAAATACACTAAAAAGATTGAAGAATTAGATAATGCGAATATCTAACTCTTCGTAGAAAATTTATATAAATAAACTTAACATAAGTTTAATACAAAAAAATAAAAAAGTCAAATACACAAAAATACTTTAAAAGTTAAAGGAGATAAAGTTATGAAAATAACAAATAAATTAAATCTTCCTCAACCTTTTGTAGATGCAGTTACAAGAGAATATCAATATAAAGATAAACAATATAGTGTAACAACAATATTAAAAGATGTAAGAGAAATCTTATTAACAAGAAGACACAATAATGAAATAGAACAAGATGTAGCAGATATGATATGGCTAATATTGGGGACTGCAACACATAGTGTCTTAGAAAATAGTAAAGAGGAAGAAACAGAATTTAAAGAAGAACACTTTGTAGAAGAAGTGGAAAACGGATACAAACTTTCTGGACAAGCAGATTTATACAATGCAGAAAAGAAAATGATAACAGATTACAAAACGTGTAGTGCTTGGAAGGTAATATATAACGATTTTGAAGATTATAGAAAGCAATTATTAATGTATGCTTGGGCATTTAAAAAAATGGGATTTGAAGTAGAAAAAGGACAAATTGTAGCAGTTATGAAGGACCATAACAAAACAAAAGCCAAAGTAGATAGTTCATATCCAGACTACCCAGTAAAAGTAATAGAATTTGTTTTCACAAAAGAAGATTTTACAGAAATAGAAAATTTTATAAAAGAAAAATTTAAAGAAATAGCAAAATATGAAAATGTACCAGATGATGAATTACCGATTTGCTCACCTGAAAATAGATTTAATGAAGGCAATAAATATGCAGTTAAAAAGAAAACAAATAAAAGAGCATTGAAGGTATATGACAATTTGGAAGAAGCAGAAAAACATTTAAAACAATTAGAATATAAAGTTATGAATAAAAACACAGGAGAAATAGAAGAAACACTAAACGACTATGAAATTGAAGTAAGAGAAGGCGAAGATAAAAAATGCAAGGAAGGATATTGTAGTTGTTGTAATTTCTGTAGTTACTATAAAGAAAAATATTTAAACAAAGAGGAGGAAGATTAATGGAAAAAAAATATACTGTTTCAACACAATTATATTTAAAAAATGGCGATAAAGATATTAGACTTGGAGAAATATCAGATGTAGAGATAGAAAGAAGTTTTATGCAAATGTATCCTACAATTAACTTAAAGGGAATATTAGATGCACCAACAGAAGACTTGAAAGAATTTAAAAAAATTTTTATAAATATGCACAAAAAGATAGAAATGCCTAAAAAATACATAATAAACAAAGGTGCAACAGTACTAATTTGGGACAATGGAGAAAAAACAATTGTAAAAAGATGTGAAGATGATGAATTTAACAAAAGATTAGGCTTCTTAACAGCGTTTTTTCAACATTATTGCGGAATGAGTAAAAACAAAGCAAATAAATTTTTAGCTGAATTAGAAGTAGAAGATGAAGAAATAAAAACAACTAAAGCAAAACACATGAAAGGAGACAAAAAATGAAAGATATAAAAATAAGAGCATTAAAAGCAGAAGAAATCGAATGTAAAGTAGCACAAGTATCAGCTAAAGGTGTTCAATTATTACTATACAAAGATGCTCGTTGCGATAAAAGAATATTAGATGAAACATTTGGAATGATGAAATGGGCAGATTGTTATTCAGAAATCAAAGGCAATCTATATTGTTCAATAATGCTTTATGATGAAGTAACAGGAATGTGGATACAAAAGCAAGATTGTGGTGTAGAAAGTGCTTTTGGAGATAAAGAAAAAGGTGAAGCATCAGATGCTTTTAAAAGAGCATGTTTTAATGTTGGAATTGGTAGAGAATTATATACAAAAATATTTATTTGGATAAATGCTGAAACTGTACCATCTGGCAAAAAAGATAAAAGTGGAAAAGATATTTATAAACTAAAAGACCAATTTCAATCTTGGTTTGTAAATTACATAGAAACAGATAATGAAAAAGAAAAAATAACATACATAGAAATAGCAGATGCTAAAACTAAACAAGTTGAATTTAAATGGGGAACAAAAGGACAAGTTAAAACCGAAAAGAAACCTACTACAACAAATAAAACAGAAGAAAAAACAACTACTACAAAGAAAACAGAGGAAAAACCAAAAGTAGTAGTAAAAGAGCAACTAGATGAACTTTTAAAAGAAGCAAATGGTAGAGGAGATTTAGTTGTAAAAGTAGCAGAAGATTTTGGATATGACAATCCTAGAAAAATAAAAGTAGAAGATTTTGAGAAAGTTAAAACTGCAATACAGGCAGAAATATTAATGTAGGAGGGAAGATAAATGCTAAATATAACAGGAGAACAAGTAATATTTAAAAATAAAAATAACACAGGATATTATACAACAACTAGCAATAAACAAGAAGATGGAACATTTGATAAAAACTTTATAACAGTAGGATTTAGAAAAGGTGTAGAAGTAGATAATTTTACAAAAATAAATATAAAGGATGGATTCTTAACACATTATTCATTTGAAAATGAAAATGGAGAAACTATAAAAAGATTTAAGATAATGATTATGGACTTTGATGTGGTAGAAACATATTCAAACGAAAATCAAAATACAACTAATGATGAAATGTCTGACATTTACCCAGATGATGACTTACCTTTTTAGGGGGTGAGTTGTCTAATGGAACATTATATATAAAAAAAGGAGCAAAAATGGAATTTGAAGAAAATAATATAGCAATTACCATACCACAATATCCAAAAAATTTTATATATTTTTTAATTAAAAATAATATAGTCGTATATGTAGGACAAACTACACAAGGAATATTAAGACCTTTTCAACACAAAGATAAAGATTATGATGAAATAAAAATTATTGCATGTGCCAAAGAGATGTTAGATTTTTTAGAAGATAAATATATAGAAAAATATATGCCAAAATATAATCAAACTATGAATAGTTCAATGAATTATAGTTTGATTAGAGCAAGAAATAAAATAAGAACTATATTTAATAATAAAATAGATATAAGAGAATTAAAGAAAATTATAAATAACTTAAAAATAGAATTACATGTTGGAAATAATCGGAGTTGTTTATATAAAAAGATATGATTTGGAAAAAATTGTTGAATATATGAGGGAAAGATGATGGAAAAAAGAGATTTTAAAGGAGTATGGATAGATAAAAATGTTTGGTTAGATACAAGACTTAATGCATTAGATAAAATGATTTTAACTGAAATAGACAGCTTAGATGCAAGTGATGATGGATGTTATGCCAGTAATGAATATTTGGCGAATTTTTGCCAATGCAGTGCTTCTAAAGTATCTGCTTCAATATCTAAATTAGTAAAAATACGGATACATATATGTAAAAAAATTTGATGGCAGAATACGATATTTAAAGAGTAATTTAAATGAAATGAGAAAGCAGACTTCTAAAATTTGTAAGGCTGATTCTCAAAATTTAGAAGAAATTAATATAGATAATAATATTAATAATAATATATGTTCCTCTTTAGCAGAAGATTTTGACAAACTATGGAAGATATATCCTAGAAAAGATGGAAAAAATCAAGCATTTAATCATTATAAAGCATGGATAAATGGAAAATCATATGCTGGCAAAATAGAAAAATTAACAAATCCAGAAATGTGGTATGCAATAAGAATTTACCAATGCAATATAAAGCTCAATAAAATAGAAAAGCAATATATAAAAATGGGTTCAACATTTTTTAATGAAGCAATATACGAATATGCAAGTTACTATAAAGAAAATCCACAAGGTTGGGAGAAAAAAATAAAGGAGATATTAGAAAATGAACAATCCTAAAGAAATAAAAGAATTACTAAATCCTATTTTAGTAGCAAGATACTATTTAGGAAATCCAGATAAAACAACAAGAGATAGAGTATGGTACAAATCTCCTTTTAGAATTGAAAGAACACCATCATTTGAAGTAGATAATATAGGATTTTATGATTTTGGAACTTCTTGGAGAGGTGATGTAATAAATTTTGTTGAAAGATATTACAATACAGATTATATAAATGCAATGAAGATATTAACATCAGATTTCCATTTGCCAGAAGATGAAAAAATATCACCTGAGTTAAAAAAATACATAAAAAAACAAAGAGATGAAGAAAAACAAATCCAACAAGCAATCGAAAATTGGTTTATAAGCACTTTAAACAACCTATGTAGTAAATTACACTACTGGCAAAATAAAATTCCGAATTTAAAGGGATATGAGCTTGCAGAAGCATATTCAAAAGAACAATACTTAGATTATTTAATAGATGTTTTTATAGATGCAAAAGATGATGAAAAAATAGAATTATGGAAAGAAAAGGAGGAGATTAATAGATGGATTATAGAGAAATAATTATGAAAAGCAAAAAAATAAAAATAACTAAAATACATAGAAAAACAAAAGCTCAAATGTTTAAAAATTTAAAAGAAGATGACTTAATAATTTTTGAATTATCGTTAAAAAGAAGCGGAAGAAGTTATGATACTGGTACTTATGCAAGTTATATAAAAATAACAAATTTAAGTACAAAAGAGTATACATATAAATCATCTAATGAGTTAAGCCATATTTTAAATGCTTTTGAATTAGAAGAAGTAGGTGAGTAGCTTGCAAAACTTAACAGAAGAACAAAAAGCAGAATTACTAAATAAGAAAAAAGAAGAACTAACTCCTCCATTATATTATAAATTTTCAGACTATGAATATAACACAAAATGTAAAGATAGAGTGTTATCAGGAATAAGAGATTTAGACTATCTAACAAAAGGATTTGAATTAGGTTGCATAACAATATGGACAGGACAAACTAATGCAGGTAAAACAACTATAATGACAATGGTAACAAAACAAACAATATTACAAGGAGAAAAAGTATTTTACTTTAATGGAGAACAAACAAAAGATGATTTTAAAAACAACTTATATAAACAAACTGTAGATAAAAAAGATATATATTCAAAACAATTTATTCAAAAAGGTAAAGAAACTTGTGTGTTTGATTATTTTGTTAGAGATGAACAAATACCAAAGTTAGATAAATTATATGGCGAAAATTTAATTGTATATAACAACAATGCAAAAAGGACAATAGATTTTTTATTAAAAGCAATGGAAGAAGTTAGACAAAAATATGGTGTAAGAGTATTTATGTTAGACAATTTTATGCAGATAGATACAACTTCATCAGATGAATATAGAGAACAAAAAGACATAATGGAGAAATTAAGAACATTTGCAGTAAACAAAAATGTGCATATTCATTTAGTTGCTCATCCCAGAAAAATAGATAAAATGCAAACTAGAATAACAATATATGATGTTTTAGGAAGCTCTAATTTAGTAAATAAGGCATACAATGTAATTTCTATAATAAGAGTAGACACAATGGATAAAGAAGGGAATGAATATAAAAGACTACAAAAGCAAATGTTTGAAGAAGGTTACGATATAACACAAACAAGTAGCATATTAGAAGTACTAAAAACAAAAGGCATAAGATGTGGATTAGTTGGACTAATATATGACCCAATTACAAAAACATTTAAAGGGCAAAGTCAAATACCATCAGAATTAAGAGAAAAAATGAAACATCAAACTCAACAACAAACTGAAATAGATGAAATGCCTTTTTAGGAGTTAGTTATGGAAAATAAAGAATTAAAAATAATATACAACGAAAAGATAAAAAGATACTATAACGGTTGCCAGTATATAAAAGAACATATAAAAGAAGCGGATAAATGGCTACCAGAAGTATTTAAAATATTAGATGAAATGAATTTGATTTTAGAAGAAATACAACTAACAGAAACAGTTAGTAAAGAAGAAATACTGAAAGGATTTATATTATGAGAAAGGGAATTTGTAAATATTGTGGAGAAGAATTTGAATATTCAAATAGAGGAAAAGAAAGAGTACATTGTAGGAAAGAAGAATGTTTAAAAAAAGCTAAAAATGAAGCACAAAAGAAATGGTATGCAAACAAAGTAAAAAAAGAATTGCAAGGCACAGATATAAGAATAGTTTCAAAAGAAGAAAATAAACCTCAAATTGTATATTCAAGTAAAGATAAAGCAGATAATAGACTAGAGAATGAAGATTTTTCAGATATAATAGAAGTTTCAAGAGAACTAGGGACAGTAAGATTTAAACTTTTAGAATTATTAAATAAAGAAAGCAAAAAACAAAGTCTTTATGATAGACAAGACCAAGACTTTTTACATAAGTTAGAAGGATTAGAAGAATTAACTGATACAGAAGCTATAAATATGATTGTTGAAGAAAAGAAGAAGAGAGAAGTTAGAAGAAGCCATAAAATAAGAAAAGCAATGCTTATGAAAATGGTAGAAGGAATAATGAAAAATCCTAATGCTTATGTAGTAGAAACTATTAAAAATAGGGATAACTTCAAATATAAGCAAAGGGTAAAAGAAAATGAAACAATTTAATAAAGATATACTTTGTTATTATTGCTTACGGATGTAACAAAGAAGAATTAGAAGATTTTAAAGGAGTTAAAAACTGCAAAGGATTTGTAGCAGGTAGAGATACAACAGAATTTTATAAAAAGTTGAAAGAAGGTAAAAAAGATGGGATGCAAACATAGAGAAACAATCTCAATTCAAATGGATAATGGAAAACAAGAATTTTATTGCAGAGTATTTGATAGAAAAATATCAAGTTATGAGTGTAGAAATTGTATGATGAAAATTGAAGACAACAACATAAATGATTTATTTAATCAAATGTTTGGGAAAGGATTTGGTAATTAATATGGAAAAATTAAAAAATACAATAATAAAAGAATATTCAAATATAAGAATTGATGAAGGGGATACAGAATTGCACATAGAGGAATTGCAATTACTATTATCAATGCTGGATGCAAGTACATTAGGAGATATACTTGCAGATATTAAAGCATATAAGAAGACAGTTGTATAGGAGGTATTATAAGGAAATTTACAATAAATGTTACGCCTCGTTCAAAAAAGAACAGTTCTCAAATTATATTTGCAAAAGGTAGAAGAATGATAATACCAAGCAAATTATACAAACAATTTGAAGATGAGTGTTTAGCAACTATACCTAAAAAATATAGGACCAATATAGATTATCCTGTAAATATAAAAGCAATATTTTATATGCAAAGCAGAAGGAGAGTTGACTTAACAAACTTATTAGAAGCATTAGATGATATGCTAGTAAAAGCAGAAGTAATAAAAGATGATAACCGAGATATAGTTGCTGGACATAATTTTTCAAAAGTGTTCTACGACAAGGAAAATCCTAGAATAGAGGTTGAAATAACAAAAGTAGAAAATTATGAAAGGTGGAAAGAATAATGGAACCAACACACAAATTAAGAGAAGTTCTAATGTTACTTATGACTAATTCAAGAGCAGACAGAAATTCGGATTATGTTTTATATGCAGATTACATAAACAGAATAAGACCAGATATTGCTTCTAGTAAATATTATGAAGTAATGAAAAATCATAAAGAATATGGAATATATAGTTTTAAAGCAGTAGAAAGAGAAAGAAGAGCAATACAAAGTGAAGCAAAAGAACAAGGAGAAATTAGTTTATTAAGTGATAAGCAAGTTGAACAATGGAGAAAAGAGCAAGAAAAAGAATATAAAGAAAAATATAGTGGAGGTAATAATAAGGGATAAAAGAAAAGATGAACAATTAAATAAAAAAAAGACAATAAAGAAAAATGAGACTGTAGCAGATAATAAAAAAGAAATGTCTTTAAAACAACAAAAATTAGATAATGCAAAAATCAAATTAGTAGAACAAGAGTATAAAAACAACTTAAAAGAGAAATTAGAAGATGGGCTTTATGACTTAATTAATAAATTAAATCATGTAGACAGTTCTTTATCAACAATAGAATTAAGAAATTTATTAAGTAGAAAAACAGTAATAGGTGTACCTCCTAAATATAGCAATACAGAGTTAGGAATATTATTTGATTATTATAAACAATACATTGAACAAATAAATAAAATTCAAACATTTTTACCAACTAAAAAGAACTTCTGTAGCTTTGCAGGGATAAGTAGTTATACATACGATAATTATATGCAGTCAGACGATGCAGAAAGAAGAGAAATTATGCAAATGATAGATGATTACATAACAGATATAACACTTACATCAGCACAAAATGGAGAAATAAAAGAAATAACAACTATATTTAGAAGTAAGGCTGAACATGGAATGGTTGAGGCATCAGCACCAGTTGTCATTGAACATAAAAGCGAAACTAATATGGATACTATATTAAAACAAATTCAGGCAGTCAACCAAGGGAAAAGTCTTAAAACTATAGAATTACATCAAGATAAAGATGGAATTTACAGGGAAGGAGATACAAATGAAAATTGATATTTTTCCAAAACGGAAAAGAAAACAGAAAAACAAGACAACAACTAATGTATAAAGCAAAAATATTTGATGAAAATCAATTTAAAAAAGAGTTATCAGAATTAAAAAAAGAAAATATCATTATTTTTGAAAATGATGGCTATTACATACCAAACAAAAAAGAAGAATTACAAAATTTTATAAATAAAATAGATAAACAAAATAAAGAAATTACAAAAGTATTAAATTTAGCAAATGAAATGCTAAAAGAAATGGGGGATAAATAATGAAAAAGAATTTTAAAAGAATAATATCAAGTTTATTAGTAGTTTTTATAGGAATATGTTTAATATTGCCAACAAATGTATATGGAAGAGCTCATACATCAGTGCATAGCTCAACACATACATCAGTACATAGTTCAGTTAAAGCAAGTACGCCTAGTACAACAACTAAATCAAGTTCAAGTAGTGTTAAAGCAAGTACGCCAACAAGTAGTAGTAAATCATCAAGTGTAAGTTCATCAACACCTAAAACAACAACAAGTTCAAGCACAGGAAAAACTTATACAACAACTAAAAGTGAAACAGGAAGAACAACAGTAAATCACGAAACTGTAAAACCAAAAGAAAGTACAATAATAGTAAATAAAAATCCAACATATTATACATCTTATTCAACACAACCTAGTTATTCTTTAAGTAACAGTATATTTAATTATTATATGTTAAGTGAAATTTTTAAAGATAAAGACCAAGAAAAAGATAAAGTTAGTGAACAAGATATTGTTAAAGCATTAGAAGAAAAAGGATATTCAAAAGAAGAAATTGACCAAATTTTAGATGAAGCAAAAACAGAGGAAAATGAAAATAAACCATTTTATGATGGATGGAAATGGTATAACTGGACAATTTTTATCGGAATTATATCAATATTAAATATTGGACTAATAGCGTTAATAGGTTTTATATGTTCTTTATAGGAGAAGAAAATGAAAATAAGAGAAAAATTATATAGAGTAGTAGAAAAAGATACAGAATATTTTGAGTGGTATGATATTATGATGCTTATTTGTATATGGGTAAGCATCGTACCACTAATATTTAAAGAACAAAATAAATTTACTTATGTAATAACTATAATAACAACTTTGATATTTGTAATAGACTACATTTTAAGATGGATAACATCAGATTATAGGCTAAAAAAAGGAGTGATTAGTTTTATAAAATATCCAATAACATTTTCAGCAATATTTGATTTAACAATTATAATTTCGTGTTTTAGTGAATTTTATAATAACCCAATTCTAACATTATTTAGTACATTTAGAATTTTAATGATTGCTAAAACATTAAGGTATTCTAAAAAATTTAAAATAATAAAAAATGTAGTAGAAAAAAATAAAGATATTTTAAAAGTTGTATGTGGATTTACAATAGGATTTATATTCGTAAGTGCATTAATAATGTTTCAATTTGAAGGACAAAGTTTTAATAATTTTTTTGAAGCAATATATTGGAGTACAACTGTTTTAACAACCGTTGGATATGGTGATATATGTCCTAAAACAGAAATAGGTAAATTAATAAGTATAATATCAAGTTTAGTAGGAATAGCATTTGTAGCTTTACCAACTGGAATTATAACAACAGGATTTGTTGAAGAATTAAATAAAGAGAAAGAGGTAGATAATAATGAAAAAAATAACAAAAATTAAAATATTATGGGATAGGATTTTTAATAAGATTGTGAAAGTAGATAACATAGAAAAAGTGGAAGAAGGATTAAGTAGACAAAAAGAGGCTTTAAAAAAACTTAATGAAAGTTATTATAATGCAAAAGGTGCTTTGGATACATATAAAGATGAATTAAAGAAAAATGAAAATAATTTAAAGAGATTAGATAGATGTTTTGATATATGTAAAACGAAAAATGACAAAAAAGGTGCAAAACAAGTATATGATGAAACAAATACTACAAAACAAAGAATATCAGTATTAAAAGAACAAATTTCAAAGCAACAATTAATAGTAGAAAGATTTTTAGAAGCTAAAGAAAAATATGAAAATGGAATAAGAAACTTACAAAATAATTTAGAAACAATGAAGTCAAAAGATAGATTTAGTAAAGCAGTAAAAGAATACAATGAAAACTTTGGAGAATTTGAAGAATTTAATATTGATGATATTCAAAGAGATATTGATAATGAATTTAATGCAAGTAATGCAAAATTAGAAGAACAAACAGATACATTAGATTTAGATGAAATAGAGAACGCAAGTAATTTTGAAGAATTGTGGGGTAAAAAATAATGGAAGAATATAAATACAAAGAAGAATATGATGATATGGTAAAAGAATATAACAATTTTAAAAAAATATATGAAATATTAAAAATATCAGCTAAAGAGATTCAAAGAAGTATGGGGAAAAATGATACAATATCATACTTTTGCATAATTACAAATGAAGAAAAAACATATATTACATTTTATGAAGAAGATGGAACACAACTAATACAAGTAGAAGTTCAAAAAGATTATAAAAACTTTTTTGAATTATTTGATACTGAACTTATAAGAGAAGTAGATGTTGAAAGACCGCAAAATGATGGATATAAATACCGTGGATTTATATTTAATTATAATGAAGAACCATATTTTATAAAACAAATATTATTTGATGAAATTAAATTTGAAAATACTGATTTAATAAAAGAGATAAAAGGTGAACTTGAATATTATAAAGACAAAATTATCACAAAAAATAATGAAGTTTTTGATTATACAGAAACAAATAATATATTAAATCAATATAAATTTGAGGAGGAATAGCTAAGGTACGAAGCTTATATAACAACAATAAAAAATTTAAGAAAACATAGTAATGCAGATAAATTACAAGTAGGAGAATGTTTTGGTAATCAAGTTGTAGTTGATTTATCATATAAAGAAGGAGATGTAGGAATATATTTCCCAACTGATGGTAAATTAGGACAAGAATATGCAGAAGCTAATAATTTAGTAAGAAAAAAAGATGAAAATGGAAATAACGTTGGTGGATATTTAGACCCAGAGAAAAGAAATATAAAAGCAATAAAATTAAGAGGAGAAAAGTCAGATGGTTTATTTATGCCACTATACAGCTTATCACCATTTTGTAATATAAATGAATTAAAAATAGGAGATAGAATTACAACTTTAAATGGAAATTTAATATGTGAAAAATATATTCCAAGAACTAACAAAAGAAAATCTGGAACTAAAAAACAATCTACTAAAAAGATAAAAATAATAGAGTTCCCATTATTTAAAGAACATGTTGACACAGAACAATTAGATTACAATTTAGGAGAATTTAAAAAAGGTGATACAGTTTATTTAACTCTTAAAATGCACGGAACATCACAAAGAACAGGATTATTACCAAAAGTAAATAATAAAAATATATTAACTAAATGGAAAGATAAATATTTAAAAACTAAATATGATGCAGTAACAGGAACAAGAAGAGTTGTAATTGATAGTTTTAGTAAAGATACTGGATTTTATGGAACAGATAAATTCAGAGAACAATGGCATAATTTCTTTAAAGAAAGATTACAAAAAGGTGAAGAAGTTTATTATGAAGTTGTTGGCTATGTAAATGAAACAACTCCTATAATGCCAGATGGAGATAATAAAAAAGTACAAGATAAAGAATTTACTAAAAAATATGGAGATAAAACAAGATTCTCTTATGGATGTGATGAAGGATTTTGCCAAGCTTATGTATATAGAATGACAATGACAAATGAAGATGGATATGTGGTTGAATATCCTTGGGAATTAGTAAAAACAAGATGTGAAGAAATGGGAATACCACATGTACCAGAATTGGACAAGTTCATATTTAAAAATGAAAAAGATTTGTTACAGAGAGTTGTAAAACATTTAGATATAACAGACCCAATTGGCAAAACACATATTGCAGAAGGTGTTGTAGCAAGAATTGATAACAAAAAGACATTCAAAGCGTATAAGAAAAAAGGATTTTATTTTAAAGTATTAGAGGGATTAATAAAAGATACGGCAGAAGTGCCAGATATGGAGGAAGCACAAGATGAAAATTAATAAATGCTATGCAGTAATAGACAAAGATACAAACGAATTTTTAAAATGCTCTTATAAATATCCAATACCATTTTATACAGAATATAAACAAGCAAAAAATGCATTAAGAGGATACAAAGCGAGATATAGAACAAATAAAAATGGATATAAGATAATTGAAATTAATATAGATAATTCAAATATTAAAATATTGGAGGAAATAAACGATGATTAAAATGTTTATGATGATAGGTCTCCCAGCAAGTGGTAAGTCTACTTTAGCAGAACAAATTTCAAAGTCAGAGGATGCTGAAATAGTATCTTCTGACAATATAAGAAAAGAATTATATAGAGATGAAAACATACAGGGAGATAATAATAAAGTATTTAAAATATTGCAAGAAAGAATAATAAATGGTTTAAAAAATAATAAAAATATGATTTATGATGCTACTAACATAAGTTATAAAACAAGAATGGCATTTTTACAAAGATTAAATAAGTTAGATGTAGAAAAAATAGCTGTAATGGTAGCAACACCTTATGAAGATTGTTTAATTAGAAATTCACAAAGAGAAAGAAAGGTGCCAGAAGAAGTGATAAAAAGAATGTATCATAATTTCTATGTACCACAATATTTTGAAGGATTTGATGATATACAAATAAAATATACAAATGATTATATGTTCTTTTTCGGTGATTTGGAAGATGTAAAACAAGATAATCCACATCATAGTTTAACTGTATTAGAACATTGTAAAAAAACAGAAGAAATATTACAAAAAGATAATAAAAGATTAAGTATTCCAATAAATTTTGCGGGTAGATTACACGATATAGGAAAATTAAAAACTAAAACTTTCATAAACGCAAAAGGTGAAACTACTGATATAGCTCATTACTATAATCATGAGAAAGTTAGTGCTTATGATAGTTTATTCTATATCAATTTAAGAAGCAGAGTAGAAGTGATGCTAGATGAAGAGTTTGTATTAGAAACCATGAAACTAATTCAATGGCACATGCTTCTTTGGACCAATATGTCAGAAAAAACAGAACATAAATACAAGAAATTATTAGGAGAAAAATTTTGGAACGATTTAATGATATTACATAAAGCAGATGAGGAGGCACACTAATGAGTTTTAATCACGATATAACATTTTGTGTGAGCATAAATTGTCCATACAGATTTAATTGCAAAAGAAATGTAATAAATAATAAATTTGATGAAGATGAATTAATATCACAATGCAATTTTGAACATACAGATACAAAATGTAATTATTTTATTAAAAAGTAGGAGGATTGATACAAATGAATGAACAAGAATACATAAGAAATGTTTGCAAAAAATGTAAATACAAATATAACGATAAAGATATATGTGAAATTATGCATACTATAAATGGAAAATGTAAATGTGCTAATTTTACAAAAATAGGATTATGGAAAAGAATAAAAAGATATGTAAGAAGACTATTTAGAAGTGAAAATGGTACAAGTATATTAAGAAAGGAGTAACAATGGAACAAGATATAGAGATATTAGAGGATTATATTTAATTAATTAAAAAAGGTTATTGTAAAGATTGTAATGAATTATGCAATATTTATGGTACACCTGCATATCCTTCAGAAAAAATATCTCAAGCAATAGAACATCTAATAAAAGCATATAAAGAGCTAGAAAAAGAAAATAAAGAATTAAAAAAAGACAATAAAAGATATGAAAAAGAATTACATGATGTAATTGAATTTAGCATACCAGTTTCTTTAGTAGAAGAAAAGATAGAAGAATTGAGTAATGTAAAAGGTGATTTTGCAACATATATTGCAACAAGTGAAAGAATAGCAGTTTTACAAGAATTATTAGAAAAGAGGAAATAGAAATGAAATATATTGAAGAAGGAAGATTAAATATTGTTGAACAATATAGTAAAAAAACTAAAAAGAAAAAAGAAAAGCCAGTATTACAATACGGTACGATTGTTTATTGTAAAGGACACGATGGAGCAGGTTCTTTTTATGGAATTGTATATGAAAATGGTGTTTTAGAATTAGAATGTGGTTCTAATGCTTATATAAATACAAGAGAATATTTACACATAGGAGATACCATTAAATATTGGACAATAGAAAGTGTTTGTAAAGCAAAAATGATTATCGAAGATATTATTGAGGAGGACTAAACAATGAATGAAGAAGAAGCAAAAGAAATATTAAAAACAATGAAAGAAAATATAGATAAAAAATATTTAAAAACAAGAAATTCAGTAGCAATAGAAACAATATTAAATCTATTAGCAAAGAAAGAAGTAACCATTATAGAAACAAAAGAAGCAAATAGACAATTAAGTATAGAGTTGCAGAAGAAAGATAAGATAATAAATGAAATAGAAGACTTATGTATAAGAAAAGGTGATGATGAAGGAGAAGAATACGGAGGCATTATTATTTGGAATTTTGCACATAAAATTATGGATATTATAAAGGAAGGAAAGTAGAAAATGGAAATTGAAGTTGGAGATTATGTGAGAACTAAAAGAGGAACAATACATAAAATTGAAAGAAGAGATAAGGATAAACATTTATTAATTGATACTGCATATTTAGGTTCAAGATACTTTACTTACATAGAAGAAAAAGAAGATATAGTAAAGCATAGTAAAAATATCATATACTTAATAGAAGTAAACGATTTAATAAAAACAAAAGAAGAAAAAACAATTATACATATATACGATAACGATACATTAGAAGCAGTAAAAGAAGATATTGAAGAAGGACATTTTACAATAGAAACAATAGTAACTCATGAAATGTTTGAAAGTATTGAATATAAAGTAGAGGAGGATAAGTAGTATGTATGCTATTTATGATACAAAAAACAATGAACAATGTATAGCAATATTTGATACCAGAAAACAAGTTGCAGAATATTTTAAAACAACAGTAAATTGCATACGGTACAGCAATAACACGAAAACATAAAAGAGAATGGAGATATTTAGTCGAAAAAGTAGAGGAGGACAAGTAGTATGAGTGTAAAAACAAAAGTAAAAAGATGTAATAAAGAAATTAAAAGACTAGAATCAAGAGTAAAAGATTTAGAAATTCAAAATGATAATTTAAGAAAAAATATATTAAAAAATGATGACAACTCAGAAAAAACTAAACTATATGCTAATATTATAAAATTTGCAATAACTAATCATATCGGAGGACTTAATGCAGGTATGAAAATAGAAAGACGCGGAATAGATAAAATGCAAGATTTAAGTTTAAATGTTGAATATGAGCCAATGTTTAATAGTTACATTATGAGAGTTCATTATTAGAGAAAGGAGCAGAAGAATGAAAGCTGATGAGAATAAAGGTAAAAACAGAGTTTATTTTGCTCAAGGTGATGAAGACTATGGTGGTACATATATTGCAGCTAAAACAAGCAAAGAAGCCAAAAAGATAGCATTAAATACTTGGGTTGCAGAAACCGTTGATAATCCATTTATAGAAGTAAGAGTAACAAGATGTTGGTCAGTAGCAGGAACTAATTATGAAGGCGAATTAGATATAAAGCAAATAAATGATTTAGGACTTGCTTGGTGGAGTTGTGAAGAATGTGATGGAGAAGATTTTGAAATTATAAATGGAGAAACTTATAAATGCAAAAAATGTGGGAAAATATTTAATATTCCATATGTAGATTAGGAGATAAGAATGGTAAGAGAAACTAATTTAGTAGATTTAAGCAAAGTTACGTTAGAAAATTATAATACATATAATGAACATTTAAAATATGAAGTCCCTAGACAATGGGGAGTGCGTAACAAAGTAGTCAATAGAAGAATAAAACGAAGTGAAGAAGAAAAAAAGCAATATCAGAAGGAATATCAACACAAATATTATATGGAAGTAACCAAAATTAAGCGAAAGAAATTACAAGCAGTAAAGCAACTAAACAAAGAAATAAAAAGTATAAAGGAGAAATAAGCCTATGTTAAATAAAGAAGAAATAAAAAATAAAATAAACTTAAAGGATAGAACTAAATATGCAATAGAAAAATCTAAAAACATTATAAAAGAACACAAAGAAGAAAAAGGAGATTGTAGCATTGAAGTATCATTAGCTTACGATATGCAATATGTAGAGGAATACATAGACAACCTAGAATCAGACAAGCAAAAGCTAATAGAGAAGTTAGAAGAAGATAAAGAAACATTAAAAAAAGAAAGCGCAGACGGAACCTTACAAGATTATGTAATAAGGCTTTTAGAAATCCTGAAAGGAGAAAATCAAGTTACAGTCAAATAAGCAAACATAGTAAAATCAATGTTTTTACCAAATAGCAAACTCATAAAGGAATTTAAAATCAATTAAAGAGATAATATATAAATATTTGAAAGAGAGGTAAAGAAAGATGAGACTTTTACATTTAAAAGGAAAATATATAGATGAATATATAGTAATTGATAAAATAGAAAGATTTTCAATTTTAAAGATAGAAAATTCTTTAAATTATAGTGTAGACATATTGGCTAATGGTAGACCTGTTCCTTTAGCAATTAAAACAAATAAACCACAAGAAATAGTAAAAGACTTAGTAAGAACAATTAATACAATAGATAATGAAATTATAGAATATACAGTAAAAGAAGCGGAGTGATACAAATGGAAAAGTTACAATGTGATATATGTAAAAAGAGAACGGTCAATTTAGACACAATAATATTATATAATAAAACAATTACATATTGTGATAAATGTGAAGAAAAGGTACTTAAATCTAAATTACAATTTAAAAGAGAAGTGAATTATCAAAATACATTATTAGATATTAACTTAAAAAATGCAGAAAAAAGATTAATAAAAGAGTTAAAAAAGAGGAACGCTTGATTTTATGTGGAAATTCGAAACGGAAAAATTGGGAACGGACGTAAAAAAACGGAACGGAAAATTTTGGAACGGACCTGTGTGTATATGTATTTCTGTATATGTATATCAAAAAAATTTTTAATAAAAAAACAATAAAAAAAGTTTACTCATGAATAAATATACTTAATATATAAGTAAATATAATAAAATATTAGAAAAAAGCATATATAAATATATTTTACATTTAAATAATAATAGCCAGAATGAAAAATAAAAGGTTTTTAAATAATAATATATAAATTATACTTAAATAAATAAAGAAGGCTTAAAATTGAATATGAAAGCACGAAAACAATAAAATAAAAAAAAGAGGGTCAAACCTCTTTTTATTTTGCTAGTCCCGTCAACACTTTAATTATAAGATACAAGCCACCGAATAATATTAAAAAAAACCATTTTATAATTAAACCAATAAACCTAAAAAAAGCTATAAAAATATTTGTTGCGTTTTCTTTTTCCTGCTGCTCTTGTTGTTCAATATATGCTTTTATATTGTCGTTCAATTTGTTTATGCCTTCTATTGTGTATATTTTATTTTCATCATACCCAAATTTTTTGGCTATTTCAATATTTCCGCTTTTTTGTAGTTCTTCTTTTAGTTGTTGTGTTAATAACTCGTTTTTTGCGTTTTGGTCGTTTTCATATATTTTTTTGACTTTGTTTAATATTCTTTCATAGTTTTCATTGATATAGTCAAATTCAAAATCATTTTTGGCGAATTTATTTATAATATTTGTTCTTGTTTCAATAGTGTATAAATCAATAAAAGATTTTTTATAGTTGTTTTTATTTATATATGTTTGTAGGTCTTTTATAAAATCTTTTTCAATTGCCTTTTTAATGTCTCTTTCATATTCTCTTTTTTGTTCTTTTTCTTGTCTAGCATATTCAAGTTTTTTTTCTAGTTTTTTGGCTTCTCTCGTTGCCTTTTCTGCTTCTTTTCTTGCTTTTATATATTCGTTTTGTAGTTGTTTATTAGTATCGTTCAAGGTTTGCACCTCCTGTATTAATCCCATTTTTTTACACCTCCATATTATACTATTTTTTAAAAAAAGTAAATAGCTTTTAACTATTTACTAATTTTTCGCCATTTACGGTAAAAGCAACTTTTAAAACTTCATTTTGTAATATTTCTTTATTTAATTTTTTACAAATATATTTTTTTTCTCTGTTGTTTAAGTCTGATAAAAAAGTACTTATTTTTTTATATCTTAAATTTTCCATTTTTACACTTCCTTTTTAATATATATTTATTGTTTTTGTGTTTAGTTTTTTATATTTATCTATTTTTTTAGCATGTTCAAGTAAATATTTTTTATATTTCATTGAGCATTCATAAGGCAAAAAGCCTGTTTTTCTAAAATCTTCTAAAGCTTGTGTTGTTGTTATTGCGTAGCTATCTTTTAATTTTATTATAATATATTCCATTCTTAAAACCTTCTTTCAATTATTTTTTTATTTAATATTGACAACTACAACATAATTTTTATATAATATTTTTAGTTAGTTTATATGTTGGCTTGTTTACTTATAATGTTTTTGTATGTAAATATTATTAAGTATAACAAGCTTATTATTTTTGTTATAATTAACCTTATAAAGTTTGTATCTTCTAGTAATAGTGATATTATAGCGATTATCACTAAACTTATTAATATGTAATTTTTAAAAGTTAGTTTATACATTTTCTTTTTTCCTCCTTCTTTCGTATTGTGTATTAGATAATGTGTTTCGTGTTGTAGTTGTCAAAATTAATGACCTTTTATTTGTGCGTGTAATGTTTGCATTTTTCACAGTCTCTTTTATCAACCATTTTATTATACATATAACAACAAAAGTAATAATTTTCGTTGTGTTTTGCTAGTTCGCTGTCATATTGATTTTTACATACGTTTGAATTATTCATGTTTTTAATCCTCCTATTTTTAATAATTACAAGCAGTGCAATTTTTCCAATAGTCTCTTTTGGCTTTTAAAAATGCCATTTTTAAATAACCATTTTTTTGTATATCTTCAAAAGTTATATTTAAGCTTTCCAATGTGTCTGTTATATCGCAAGTATAATAATATTCATGATTGCTCATCTCATATTTAAAAGCACTATAAGCAAATTTAAAGTTATGAGTTAGCCAAAATAATAAAGTTTCTTTTGAAAAAGTTTGGTTATGATTTTTTAATAAAGGCAAGTCACTTTTTAACATTAAGCCACCACATCCAATGTTAACAAGTTTTTTTAAGTCTTCTGGCGTATCTTGTAATTTTAATTTTTGTAGTAGCTCTTTGAATTGCTGCTCACCAAATGCCCAATAAATTGGCAATTTGTTAAAATCTTCTTGTCTGTTTTTCTTATATTGTTTATAATCAAAGTTGTTGAATGTTCTCGCTTTCTCTACTAATATATATTTTTTATTATTTATTTTTTTTAATTGTTTTATTTTTTCCATTTTTTAATCCCTCCAAATTATTGTTTTATACTTGTTACTAAAAAATTGTAACTATTTATTTTATTGTTTTTTCTGCAAGCTTCGTTGATTGCTTCTTGTAATGTGTTGTATTGTTTATTGTCTTTTTTACCTGTATTTCGGTTATATACTACAAATTTAATTTGTCTTTTCATATAAAAACACCTCCTTTGATAATAAGTTTTTATTTTACTACCAAAAGAGGCTTGCATATTTTATAAATTTATGTTATCATAAATATATGAAATACTTTTGATAGTATTTTTGTGTAGCTTGTATAATGTGGTTTAGTTTGGCGACTGTTCACATTATGCAAGTATTTTTTTATTTCTCTTAACTTGACTATATTATAACATAGTATATATATACTGTCAATACTTTTTTTAATTTTTTTTCAAATATTTTTCAATATTTTCTTTTAGCCAATCTGTAAATTTTAGATTATTTTTTTTCAACTTTTCTTCAAAGGGATTGCTTAAATATAAAGGAATATAAGCATTGTATTGTTTATGTGTTTTTAATCTGTTTTGTCTTTTTTCTGCTGGTGTTAGTGGCATGTTATCAACTCCTTTCTAAACTATAATTATTATACCATAGTATATATATACTGTCAATACTTTTTATTAAATTTATATAAAAAATAAGCCCCAATAATATAAGTAATTTATTAATTGGAAATATATGTAAATCATGTTTATGTTGTATTGAACTTTGGTTATTGTTTTATTCTTTCAATAGTATATTATTATGGTTGTATATATGTAGTATTATTGCATTGTTATATTATGATATAGTATATAATGATTATTATTAAGTATATACAGTAGTATTATATTATTAAACTATAAAGTAAAGTGATTGTTTGCTTATTATCAATTTGTAAAGTAAAGTTACATTACAATATTTTTATTCCTTATATAAAAATACTATTGCATCATCTATTGCATTAGTTTTGATTTTAAATCCTTTTAAACCCTTGGTATAACTGGATTGTAGCTTTTTAGTATTTGGTGTATTAGGTCATATCTGTTATATTTTAAGTAATTGAATGGTACCCCTGCCCCTATAATGGCATATTGCAGGAGGGCGTTGTTACCTCCATAAATATGGCGAAAAAATAAAAAGGACCTTCTTATCCTTTATATAGTAAGGTTTTTGGAGTATTACAAAATATTTTTATAAATTTTAGCAAACATACTTGACAAGTGCTAAAAAATATGATAATATAATAATCGTCAAGGGGAGAACTCTTGTAAATTGATAATTAAATAGCTTATACAGAGCAATATTTTTTAGGTGATTAAATTCGCCTGAGATTTATTGCTCTTTTTTGCTTCTTTGGAAAGTCCCTATTATATATTTAACAACTTTTACAGGAAAAAAGAGTAAAAAAATAGAGATAATCATTGTAGGAGTAAGAGAATATTGGTTTTATAAAATGGACACCAGATGTCCAAAAATCGTAAAAAATGGACATTAGATGTCCAAAATTACAGGAGGATAAAAAGGGGATATAAAGCAATACAAAAAACATATACAATAGACCAAAATACTGGAGAATATAACACAAGAACAAGATATGTAGATAATCTATTTTCTAAAAGAGGATATGTATTAAAATATAATAATGATTATATAAAGCTATTTTTGGATAAAGGATTACCAGAGGAATGTAGTTTAACAGATTGTGGAAGGTTTTATAGGTTAACTAGATATATTGTAGGAGAAAATCAACTGTTAGGATATAGAAGTGATAAACTAAAACCATTAACAATAGAAAAAATGGCAGAAATGTTTGATTGTAGTGAAAGACAAATTAGAAGATTTATAAAGCAAATGAAAGAATATGGTGTAATAAAGGAAGTAACGATAAATGAAGTAAAGTGGTATGCTGTAAATCCATTATATGCATTAAAGAGTAAATATTTGTCGTTAACAACATTTATTATATTTCAAAAAGAGTTAATACCGATATTACCAAATTGGGTTATAAATAAATTTATGCAAGAGGCACAAGAATTAACGGATAAAGTAGAAGTTAAAAAGTAGTTAGGAGGAAAATCTATGGCAATACTTTTAATATTAATATTTTTAATAGCAGTAATACTTACATATGGATTAGCAGGATTAGTATTTTGGGGAATAGGCTCATTCATAGTATGGGCATTTGGAATAGCATTTACATTCACTTTCTGGCATGGATTAGCAATTGCTTTTATAGTAAGCATATTAACTGGAATATTTGGAGGTAAAAATGGCAAATAAAATATGTCCATATGTGCAAAATCAACATATACAAATACAAAAGAATATACCAAATGAAGATAATCCAGATATAATAGATAAATATGTTACCACAAATATATGGGGAAATGCTGAATGTGTAGGAGAAAAATGTGGAGCATGGTATGAAGGGAGATGTAGATATAATGTATGATGGTATCAAAATTTTAATAGCATTTTTATTAGAAATAGTAGCACTTATATTGGTAATTGTCGGTACATTTTCGCCACTTGATTTATATGTTAAATTAAATTTTACAGCACTTTATATGGACTTATTAAGTTTTTATATATTTTATAAAATTGATTCTAAAGAAGAAAAAGGAGATGAGGATATAATGGGATGTAAAAAAGGAAATAAGAAAACAGGAAAAGGAAAAGGTGGAAAATAAGATGGAGCAAACAAAATGTGATGAAATAACAATGGAAATGACTATTGATTTAATGAATAGTGAAGATTATAAGGAAAGATTTAAGGGAGAGTATGCTCAAACATTAATAAGACTTCGCAAACTAAATAATATGCTAAATAAGTATGATGAAGGGACATTAGGTTTTACACCAACTTGTCCAATCTATTTATTAAGACATCAATCGGCATATATGGAAGCTTATTTAAAAACCTTAGAAGAAAGAGCTGAATATGAAAATATAGATTTAAGCTTTATTTAGAATAAAAATATTATAATTTCAATAATCACTAACTATTTATATGTAGTGGGCAAAATAAAAAAATACAAAAAAAATCAAAAAGCCCACCATATAATATATGCCTTTTTAGTTTAATGGTAGAACGCCACTCTTGTAAAGTGGATATGGTAGTTCAATTCTATCAAAAGGCACCAATTAAATATATTATTAACCCAGTGTATAACTGCAATATCATGTGGCTGGGAATTATCCGATAAGTAGTCAGACATAAGGATACTTTTGTAAGGTTGCTTTAAATGTATAGTAATATATGTTTAGGAGATGTAAAAGTCAATAATGGGTAATGTGCAGGAAATATCGTTTAATAAAGCACTAGAGTTGTCGTAGCAACAATAGACAGGTACGGTGTACAAATAAGCCTACAGCCAGTCTGTGACAGGATATGGTAATGCTGATGGTAGGTAATGTCAAAACAATGCTATTTCTCGTGAAGTTGTCGAAAGACAGCTATAAGACATAACTAGGTTAGAGTAGCCCAAACGAGATAAAAAAAGGAAAATCAGTGATACATGTAAATAATTTGGGAGTATTAAAAAAACAATACAAAGCAATTATCTGAATGATGGGTGAAGTTTGCAGGTAGTCAATCCTGTGTAGGTAGAATGCTGTTAAAGGTATCCGAAAAAAAGGGTAAGAAGCATTAAGGTAGCTCCTTAATGTTCAGACTTATCTTCCTAGTGGCTGAATAATTAAAAAGATATTTTACTGTAAGGCGAAGGTCTAATAATATATTTGATGTTTATATCGCGAGGTATAAGAAACGGCTTCTGGCAAGCCTCCTTAGCTTGAGAAGGTGGTTCGACTCCACCCCTCGCAACCAAGCAGAATAAACTCACTTGATAATTATCAGTTAGTATTAGGGAAATAGTTTATATTTCTCTATATATCAGGGTGTAATGTAATAGTAGCATGAGTCCCTTGGAAGGATTTAGTGATAGTGCAAATCTATCCGCCCTGACCATAGTATAATAGACATTCCTTGAGTTTATTATACGAGTGTCATAATGCACACTTCCTTTCGTTTAAACAAATACTGCTGTTATTTTAATGGTGGTATTTGTATATACAAGTTTAGTGTAATGGTAGCACAACAGTCTCCAAAACTGTTTGTAGTAGTTCAAATCTATTAACTTGTGCCAAGAAAGCGGTACTATTTCTTCGGAATAGTAGGAGATGAAAACCCCTCCAAATATATTTGAGGATAGAAAGGTAGCTATCACGCCTTATATTGTAAAGTGTTCCACGCTCGGTTTTCCAGTTGGGAAAGTAACGCAAGATGGTCTATATAGGGTCTTACAAGAGATGTAGGGGTACCGACCTACCAAATATATTATATATAAAAGGAGTTGTTTTAAGGTATCAATATAAAAGAATTAGAACAAAAAATGGACTAATAGATGAACATAGATTAATTATGGAAAAACATTTAGGAAGAAAATTAAATAAAAATGAAGTTGTGCATCATATTAATGGTAATAAAAAAGACAATAGAATTGAAAATTTAAAACTATTAACTAATAGTGAACATGCAAAATTACATAAAAAAGGTCAAATTGTTAAAGATGATACAAAAGAAAAAATAAGAAATAAATTATTAAATAAAGTACATGTAAATTCTAAAAAAGTACAACAAATTGATATAAATACAAATAAAGTTTTAAATATTTTCGATTCAACTATCCAAGCAAGTAGATATATAAATAAAAAATATAGTGATACGCATATTAGAAATTGTTGTAATGGAAAAAGAAAAACAGCATATGGCTATATGTGGAAATGGAATTAATTTTATATTACGCATTAGTTCAATTGGTAGAACACAACACTTTGACTGTTGAAGTTCCAAGTTCAAGCCTTGGATGCGTATCCACCCAACTAAGCTAGTATAGAAAGCTAGGGAAGTCCTTTATAGTTAGTTGATTACTATAAAGAAGACCACAAACAATCAACTCTATACTGAATTTAGAGAAAGAGGACAACTCTAAAAAAGATTGACAAAAAACCCACTAGAATATGGCAGATTAATTCAGAAGGTCTGAAACCTCCCTGCTAAGGAGTGTGTACCTATTAAAGGTATTAGTTTCGAGTACTAAGTCTGTCGCCAAATATGGCACAGTGGCAGAGATGGCTTAATGCATCAGTCTTGAAAACTGAAAATCGGAAACGGTTCGTAGGTTCAAATCCTACCTGTGTCGCCAAAGGAATGATAAAAATGATTAGTGCAGAAACTTATGTAAGAGTTTTACTAAAAAAGAGAAATATAAGACAAGTAGATTTATTAAATAAAATGAAAGAACTTAAATTAGCAGATGATAAAACATTAGTAGCAAGTAAATTAAATAATGCTATACATACTAAAATGGGATATACATGGGCTAGAAGAATAGAAATAGCACTTGATTTGCCTGATTATTGTATAGTTAGAATGGTAGGAAGACCTACAGAATATGAATGGAAAAAAATAAAGGAGATTGGAAAAAATGAAATGGACAAAAGAAACAGCTAGAAATTATATACAAAAAGTTAATAAAGGTAAAATAACATTTGGATTAAAGTATTTAAGCGCGTGTGATTATTTAGGAATAAAAATTCCAGTAGCAAAACTAATTAAAAAATGGAGTGATTAACATGTATAAAATGAAATATATTTTTGGATAAACTATAAAATATAAAGGAAGTATGCATAAAGTAATGGGAATAAGATTTACAACTGGTGGAGTAATGTATAAGTTAAGTGGAATACGATATTGGATAAAAGAAGAAGAGGTAGAGTAAAGGCAAGATTATAAGCAAGTAATTGAAGAAATAATCAAAATATTAAGAACAAAGAAAAAAATTGATGAATATACAAGGCTAGAAATGTGTAATAACTTATATATATTGTTATTACAATATTTTGATAGCCCTAAAAGAGATGATAAGAATAGACAAGACATAGAATTACAAGCTTGTAAATATGCGATTACAACACTAATACCTTTAACAGAAAACCGAATTTATAATTGTAGCCAAGAATATATGCCTAAATATTATGAGTTGTGGGAGAAAGCTTATGCTTTTGCTGGTAGAAGGTCATTAGAACATTTTATTGATTATATGGAAATGGATATGCCAGTAGAAAGTAGAGTTTTAGCAAATAGGAGAAATGTGCTAAAACCTTTTGTGTTTTATCTAAATAAGTCAGCATTTGATTCAAAATTACAATATATAGAAGCTTCGTTTCCACCACGGATATGGTAAGAGTTATACACTTAATATGTTTAGTGCATGGATTTTTGGAATAAATATAAATAATAGTATTTTAAGATGGTCATATTCACAAGAATTGGTGTTAGGATTTAGTAGAGCAATACAAAGTGTTATAAAAAATCCTAGATTTAGCGAAGTATTTCCACAATTTAAAAAGTATGGAGATAAACCATTTGAAAAAGAAAAAGAATCAGACTGGATATTAAAAGGTAGTGGCTCTCAAAAATCACATATTGCAAGAACTAGAGATGGAGCAAGTACAGGAGAAAGAGCGAATAAGGCACTTATATTTGATGATATGACAAAAGGAGCGGAAGAAGCAACCAATAGTGAAGTACATAGAAAAATATATGAGAGTTGGAGTACAGAGTGGTTTAACAGAAGAACAGACCCAAGTGTAACATATATATTTGTTGGTACAATGTGGTCACCAGAAGATATATTAAATCGTACAATGGGAGATATAGAAGCAACACACGAAATGAGACAATGTCAAATTAAAGGCTTTGAAAAGTATGTAATGGAAGCAACAGATGGATATGCAGTATTTATAAAAGTTCCTTTATTAGATGAAAATGATGAAAGTACATGTCCACCAGTAATGACAACAATAGAAGCTAGGAGATTAAGAGATACAACAGACCCATTTTTATATAGTTGTGTATATCAACAAGAACCTATAGCCCCTACAGGACTAGAATTTGCAGATGACTTATTAAATCATTATGATGAATTACCAAAAAATGAAAAAGGTGAAGATTTATGCCAAAATTATTGTCTAGCAGTATTGGACCCAGCTAGAAGGGGTAAAGATAATGTATCTATGCCAATATTCAAAACTGATGGAGTATATTATTATTTTATTGATTGCATATTTAAGCAAAAAGCAATGACAGATTTATATGATGAAATAGTAGATAAAATAATAGAACATAACATAACAGTATTTGTAGTAGAAAACAATATTGATACTTCATTAAAAACATTGTTAGAGGAAAAATTAAAGGCAAAAGGTTGTTATACTTGTGAAATTATAGAGAAATATAATACGATTAAGAAAGAGCAAAGAATAAAAGACCAAAGAGGATTAATAAAAAAATTAATATATTTTAAAGATAAAAGAATATATAAGCCAAATACAGACTATGGTAGATTTATGAAAAATTTTGTTACATATAGTTTTGATTATGCAAATAAATACGATGATGCACCAGATAGTATGGCAATGTTTGTAAGTGAAATTATATTAGGTAAAGGAAAGTTAAGTAAACCAAAGCCAATTAATAGATTGAGTTTAGGAATATAGGAGAAAACAAAAGGGAAAATATATGTTGGAAATGTAAGCATTGGCAAGAATGCTTTAAATATAGATATGGAAATAAAAAACAGGAATATATGAAAAAGATATTTAAAGAAAAAGATGATTGGGGAGAATATGTTATTTATGTAACAAAGTGTGATAACTTCCAATATGAAGATTACGACACACCGCCTATGAAACCAAAGGATATTATGTAAATACGATTTGCACGAAAATTAAAAATATGTTATAATAATACATAGGAAAAGAGAATTATATTTATTATAATGGGAAATAGGTACGAATTAAGTAATGGAGGGATTACAGTATCTAACTAATTCACTCCATCAAATAGCTTATAAAAAGCAGTAAGTAATGGTTTTATACCATTTATTTACTGTTTTTTATTTTGCAATATGGAGGAGATAAAAGGGCAGAAGAAACAAACAACGAAAATACTACACAAGTTGTACCAACAGTAATACCAATAAAAAGTTATGATAAAATGTTTTTTGGAAGAAGAGTATTAAAATATTCTTTAGATAAAAAAGACTTGACAGCAGAAAAAATAATGCAAATCTTACCAGAAGTATTAAGAGAACATGAGAAAAATGCTAAAGAAATTAATTATTTATATAGGTATTATAAAGGGTTTCAACCAATATTAAAAAAAGAAAAGAATGTGAGACCAGAAATAAACAATAAAGTGTTAGAAAATCACGCTTTTGAAATTGTTGAATTTAAGAAAGCATATGTATATGGAGAACCAGTACAATATGTTCAAAAAGGAGAAAAAAACAGTGAATATGTAAATCCAGAAATTTCAATAATTAATAAATATATGGAAAGCGAAGATAAATCTAGCAAAGATAAAGATTTGGCTGAATGGCAATATATTTGTGGTACTGCTTATAGATGGGCAGATATTGATAATAAAGAAGATGAAGATGAAGCACCATTTGAAATATCAACACCAGACCCAAGAAGAACTTTTGTAGTATATAGTAGTGGAATAAAAGAAGAACAACTATTTAGTGGACATTATAGTTGGTTTAGTGAAAACTTAATTTCAGAAGATGGACAAAGTTATACTAGCAAATATAGAATTATAACAATTTATACAGAAGATAAAATGTATAAATTTAAAGAATCTTTTGGAACTTGCGAACTAATGCAACAAAATTTACCACAAATAGGATTAGATGAGAAGGAAACTAAAGTTGATGCATATCCACTAGTAATTAAAGGACATAGAATAATTGAATATCCTTTAAATACAGCAAGAATAGGATTAATAGAACTTGTAATGAGTGGATTGAATGCTTTAAATAGAATAAAGTCAGACGATTTAGATGGAATAGACCAATTCATACAAAGTTTATTAGTATTCATAAATCAAGAAGTAGATTTAGAAACATTCAAAACATTAGTAGAAGCGGGAGCTATTCAAGTATCATCAGATAATCCACAAAAACCAGCAGATGTAAAATTATTAACACAACAATTATTGCATTCAGAAACAAAAATTGTAACAGATGATATATACAATAATATATTAACAATTTGTGGAATACCAAGATTAAATGATAAGCCTTCTGGAGGAGACACAGGACAAGCAAGACTATTAGGAGAAGGTTGGACTATGGCGGATGAAAGAGCAAAACAAGATGAACTTTCATTTAAAAAGTCAGAAAGACAGTTTTTAAAGTTAATTTTAAATATATGTAAATATAAGAGTCAAATTAAGACATTAAAAATTTCCGATATTGACATTAAATTTACAAGAAACAAATCAGACAACTTATTAGTAAAAACAGAAGGATTAATGAATATGAAACAATCACAAGTTGCTCCAGAAATAGCATTTACGATATGTGGATTATTTTCAGACCCTAATGATGTTTATGCTAAAAGTAAAAAATATTTTGGTGAAGATTTTTGGAAAAGTGAAAATCCAGTTCAGGCTACAAAAGTAAATGAACAAGATGATAAAAATTCTAAAAAGGAAAACCAAAGTATAAAAAATAACCAAGTTAGTGGGGAAAAGACTAACCATACAAATAACGAGAACGGCTCGGTAAAAACGGAAGTATGAGGAGGAATAAAAGATGGATGAGGAATTAGCACAAATATTAGCAAATGCTGAATTAGATGATAATGCAAAAGCAGATGCTATAAAAGGATTAGTTGGTAAAAATTTTATACCAACAGCAAAATTTAATGATGAAAAGACAAAGCAAAAACAAGCTTATAATGCTTTAAAATCAGAATATGAAACATTTAAAGAAACAAAAATGACTGATGAAGAAAAACAAGCAGAACAAGCAAGAGTACAATCAGAAGAATACAAAAAAGTTAAAATGCAATTAAATGAAATGACTGCTAAAAATATTTTTTCAGAAGCTGGATTTAAAAAAGAAGAATATGGCGATTTATTAAGCTCTATAGTACAAGAAGACAGTGAAAAAACAAAAACACTAGCAGAAACTATTTGTAATACAATGTTAAGCCAAAGAAAAGAACTTGAAAAACAAATTACAGATAAAATTGTAAAAGGTACACAAAAACCACCAGCAGGAAATGACAATGAAGGCGGAGAAAAAACTGATTTAGAAAAATATAAAAGTCTATTATCAGAAGCACAAAAAAGTAATGATATGTTAAAAGTAGCATATTTTACAAGATTAATTCAACAAGAACAACAAAAAAATGAAGAATAAAAGGAGAGATAAACAAGGGCAGATAAATATGCAACAAGTTTTGGAGTTTTAAATTACTCTGGAATGTTATTTAATAAAGGAAATACAAGAACACCATTTTCAAGTATGATAAGTGGTAAAACAAAATACACAAATTCAGTAGAGTTCGTATTAGGACAAGAATATACAAGTGAAGATGGAGATATACCATCAATAAGTGAAAATGCTTCTTTACAAGCACCAGATGCTTCATTTATTACAAGAAGCCAAAATACTAATGTAACACAAATATTCCAAGATGCAGTAGCAATAAGTTATGCTAAACAATCAAATATGGGAACATTAGCAGGTGCAAATATAGCAGGACAACAAGCTAATCCATTAAATGAATTAGATTTCCAAGTTGCTAATAAAATGAAAAAAATGGCAAGAAGTATTGAAAAAACATTTATTCAAGGAAAATATAACAAAGCAACATCAGATGCAACTGTAAATAAAACAAGAGGTATAGACGAAGCAATCGTTACTAATGTTGTAACAGCAGGTGGAAAAGCATTAGATATTTGGATGTTAAACGACTTGGTTGAAAAAATAGATAAATCAAACGGAGATATTTCAAACTTAACATTATGGTGTGATAATACAACATTAAATCAAATTCACGGAAATGCAATTGAAATGGGAGTAGAAGTTGGAGCATTTAGAGCAAATGAATATGGTATTCAAATAAGAGATATTTATTTACCAACAACTACAGTACATATTGCAGTGGGACAATTTATACCAGAAGGAACAGCTTATTTGCTAAACTTTGATGCAATAGCACCAGTAGAACAATTAGTACCAGGTAAAGGTAACTTCTTCTTAGAAGAATTAGCAAAACAAGGTGCTGGAACAAAATATCAAATATTCGGACAAATAGGATTAGACTATGGAAACGAATTATTACACGGAAAAATAACAGGATTAGCTACAACATTTGAAGCACCAGAAGGTAAAAAAGTTGTAGTAGTAGATAAAGCAGCAGCTGCATCAACAACAGGAAAATAAAATAATGAATAAGGAGGACTAATTAAGGGCAGTAGAAGAAATAGACCAATTAAAAGAAATGAGATTGGAAATATTAAATAATGTTGAAGATATAAGTAAAGATGATATTTTCAAAATAAAGCTTAAAAGAGCAAAGAATACATACCTAAGATTAGTCTTTCCTTATGACCATTCTATTGATGAATTACCAAATGATAGAGCAAAAGATTGGCAAACAAAATGTGCAATTGAATTATATAATTTAGGTGATGATGTTGGATTAATTTCATATTCAGAAAATGGATTATCAGAAACAAGAGCAAAAGCAGGTTTATCACAAGACCTAATAGATGAATTACCACCAGCGAAAGCAGGTGTAATCAAATAGGAGAAAAAATTGGAAAAAAACAATTTGGATAGCGAGTCAATTAGCTTCTAGTGAAGATGATTACGGAAATGAAATAACACAATATGCAAAACCAAAAAAATATGAATTTAATGTTCAACCTGTAAGTTCAGAAGCGGATATAGAAGAATTTGGTACAAATGCTAAACAAATGCAAAAAGCAGTAATTAGTAGAAAAGACTATGAAGGCAAATTTAAAGAATTTGATAAAGCATATTTAGATGGTATTACACCAGAAAATGAAACTGTAAATGGAGCAAATGCAAATTATAAACTATATCCACCAAGAAACCAAAACAAAGCAATAGTAATTTATTTTCAAAGATTAACAGCGAAGTAGGTGATTATATTGGCAAACATGAATATAAATGCAAAATTCACTACTAATCTTTCGTTAAAAAGTATTAATGAATATCAAGAGTTCTTGAAAAAGTATAAAGAAAAAATACCAAAAGCCGTTGAAAATATAGTTACTAAAGTGTCAAATGTAGGTTTAAAGGATAACTATAAATCTACAGAAGTTATACCTACTAAAAATGAAGGTAATGTAATAACAGGAGGAATAAGAACTACAGATACAAAAGATACTTATAGAGAATTTGGTACAGGGGTTGTAGGAAGTCAAAATCCTCATATTTCAGAGATTTTAGCACAAGTGGGCTGGAAATATGATGTCAATAAACATGGAGAAAAAGGCTGGATATATCCTAAAGGAGATGGGACTTATGGATGGACTAAAGGTATATCAGCACAGAAAAAGTTTTATAATGCTATGAAAAACATGGAAGATAGTTTTAAAATAATAGCAATAGAAGAATTTAAAAGAATAAGTAGGAAGTGATATGAAGGGCAATGCCAAATGTTTATAATGGAATATTTAAAGATGCACAAAAATATATAAAAGCTAATTCAAAATATAATCCTTATGTATATAAAGATACACCGCAAGAACAAAATAAATTTCCGTTGGTAATAATAAAACAAATAGATGACCCTTTATATGATGAAAATTTAGATAAATCAGACCAAAGATTTAATTTGGTATATGAAATAGAAATATATACTATTGATAAAGATAACATTGCAAGACAATTAATAACAGAAGAATTAGTAAAATTAGTTAATGATATATTTGATATAAAATATGGATTTAATAGAAAAGCTAATAATCCAATACCTAATATAGATTTAAATGTTGATAGAAGGTATATGAGATATGAAGCTAAAATAGATGAAAATAATATAATTTATAGGAGGTAATATTAAGGGCAGATACAAATCCAGTAGCATATAATGACCAAGGTACAGAATTGTACGTAAAAGGTGCAGAAAGATATGAAAAATTAATTAGTATTAAATCAGTTCCAGCAAGTGGAGCAGAAGGTGGAACAATAGAAGTTACAGAATTAGATAGTCCAATAAAACAATATATTTCTGATAGAGTTGATACACCAGCACAAGATTTTACATATAACAGAACTGCTGAAAAATATGAAAAAGTATTAACATATTGTGATGGAGCAGAACACGAGTTTTTAGTTAAATTAAGTGATGGAACAGGAACATATATCAAAGGAACAGCACAAACATGGAAAAATGAATTTAGTGCAGGTTCAGCACAAGAAGCAACATTACATATAGTTGCAACACAAATAGTTGATAAAACAGCATCAGAAGTAACAACATTAATGGTTTAGGAATTAAAATAGATGGAGGAATTAGATATGAGTAGAATTATGAAAATAAAAGTAGGAGAAAAAGAATATAAATTAGGATATCCTACAAGAAAAGATGCAAAAATTGCAGAAGAACATGGATTAGATTTAATAAGCAATGGAGGAAAATTAATAACATTAAATGATAAAATTTTCTATACAGGATTATTAGCAAATCACCCAAGCATGACAGAATATGAGGCTGTTGGGGTTATGGAAGCTTATAAAAAAGAAGATGGAGATATTGATGAAATAATTCAATTTTTAACAGAAGAATATATGGCTTTTATAAAATCCCCAGATGGAAAGAAAAAGAAGAAAGCTCAAATAATAGAAATGTAGAAGATAATTCAGATGGGGAACAAAAAGAATACAAAACATTAACAGAGTTCTTTTATGATTATTTACTACCATTAGCATTACAATTCGGTATGTCTACAAGAGAATTTTGGAACGAAGAACCAAAGTTGCTTTGGACATACCGAAAAATGTATATGGACAAAATAAAAATAGAAAAAGAATTAGAAAATCAACAAGCATGGTTACAAGGATTATATTTCTTTAATGCCATTTCAGTTTCTTTATATAATAGTTTTGGAAGAAAAGAAGGACAACCAGCACAAAATTATATGGCGAGCCCAATAGATTTTGAACATATAAAAACTAAAGAAGAAATTGAAAGAGAACAACAATTAGAAATGGAAGAAAGAATAAGAGAAAGAAATAGACAAATAAAAGCAATGCTTAATAAAAAATAAGAGGTGGAACAAGGGCAGATTATGATGTTGGAACAATAGAAAACAAAATAGAAGTTGAAGTAAATGATGCGGTATCAGCAATTACTACATTAGTAGGCTCTTTAGATAAATTAAAATCTTCATTAAATAATACAATAAACTCAACTAAAAGTAATAAATTAAAAGATAATATAACTAGTGCAACATCTAATATGAATGCCTTAAAAAAGTCTTTAGGATTAGGAGCAATATATGTAGGATTAAGAAAAACCGCTAATATTGTAAAGGATGTTGCTCAAACCAATATAGATATGATAGAAACAAACAACTTGTTTGAAGTATCAATGGGAAAAGTTGTAGACCAATATGGAAATTTAGATGAGACAGCAAGTCAATACTATGCAAGAGCTATGAAGTTTCAGAATGAAATGAATGAAAAATTGGCAACAAATAAATCAGAATTGCAACAATACCAAGCTATGTATTATTCAATGTTTAAAGGACAGGGAATTGACAAAAACAATTCATATACTATGTCTGAAAGCTTAACAAAAGCTGGATACGATATAGCTTCTTTATATAACTTATCTGTAGAAGATGCTATGAACAAAATAAAATCTGGTATAGCAGGACAAGTTGAGTCTTTAAGAACAATAGGTATAGATGTGTCAGAAAGTGCATTAACAAAAGTTATAAGAAATGCTGGAATAGATGATAGGTCAGTACAACAATTATCTTATGCTGAAAAAGAAGTAGCTAGATATATAGCAATATTAAATCAAGCAGGACAAGCACAGGGAGATTTTGCAAAAACATTTGAAAGTCCAGCGAATCAATTAAGAGTATTCAAAAATCAATTAATAGAATTAAAACAAGTTGCGGGTTCATTTATTGTAAATGCTTTTGGTGGAATTATAGTATGGGCAAATGCAATTATAATGGCTATAAAAGAAATCATAAAATCAATAGCAAGTTTATTTGGGTATGATTTAAGTAGTGGTGGCTCAAATAATTTAGCGGATAGTATAGGAGTATCAGACTTAAATAGCGGATTAGGTGGAGCAACAAAAAAGGCAAAAGAACTAAAAAAACAATTAATGGGATTTGATGAAATAAATAATATTGACCCAGCAAGCACAACAGGTGGTTCAGGTTCTAGTGGTGTTGCAACAGGAGTAGATGATAAGTTATTAAAATCATTAAAAGAATGGGACAACAAAATGAACTCTATTACTGGAAAAGCACAAGAATATAGGGATGCAATATTAAAAGCATTAGGATTTACAAAAGATATTAACGGAAATTTAAAATGGTCTTGGAAAGATATGAATAATATTTTAAAAGTAATAACAGTAATTGCTGGAATAGTTGGAGGAATATTAATTATTGGTAAAATAACCAAATTAATCAAATGGTTAAAAACACTATTTACAATATTAAAAACTGGTAAAGGTGCAACAACAACATTTGGATTAGGACTACAAACTATTGGAAAAATAATATTAGGTCTAAAATCTGGATTTACTAATTTAGGTTCTTGGATTTCTATGGTTGTAGGTCAATATAAAATATTCAGAACACAAGGAAATGGAGTAATTAGCTCTTTAAAAATGACTAAATCAGCTTTATCAGAAACAGGACAAGGATTTTTAAGTTTAATTCCAACTTGGGCAAAAGTAGGAGTTGGATTAGCAGGATTAGTAGGTTCAAGTGCATTAGCCTATAACTCAATGAAAGACTTAGAAGAAGGTAGTATTTCATCTACAGAAGGAATATTAAAATTTTCTGGAAGTTTAGCAGGTGCAACAGCTAGTGGAGCTTTGTTGGGAAGTGTAATACCAGGAGTTGGAACAGCAATTGGTGCTTTAGTAGGATTTTCTGCGGGAGCAGTAGCATCAATAGTAGGATTAAGTAGTGCACAATCAGATTTAACTATAGAAATTCAAAATACATCAAAGGAAATTGATGCTCAAATAGAAGAAATCGAAAATATAAAAAAATCTTATGATGAAAAAATAGATAGTATAAATAAAAATAAAGAAGCGTCATTATTAGATTTAGAAGTAACAAAAAAACAATCAGAAGCATTAAAAGGAATGATTGATGCCAATGGTAAAGTAAAAGAAGGCTATGAGGAAAGAGTTAAATTAATATTAGGAGACTTAAATAATGCTTTAGGAACAGAATATGGATTAACAGGAAATCAAATAACTAGAAATGGTGAACTAATAAAAAGCTATGATGATTTAAAATCAAATATAGACTCTTATATAGCAAAGAAAAAACAACAAATAGAAGCAGAAGCATATGAAGACATTTATAAAGAAACGTTAAAAGAAAGAATACAGTTAGAAGAAAAACAACAAGGACTTCTTGATAGTAGAATAAAATTAGAACAAGAATATAAAGATGCAATAGGACAGACATCAACAGCAACAGGCTTTTTTGAAAGACAACAAGCAAAGAAAAATGAAACTTTAGCAAAGCAAAACCTTGATAAATTAACAGAAGAAGAGAAAAAATATGGAGAAGAACTTGAAAAAAACAAAATTAAATTAAATGAGTATGCAAGTAAAATTGATAATACATATAAAGATATAGAAGATACAGGAAAAACAACAGGAACTAATATTCTTCAAAATATGCAACAAAATTTTACTGAACAAACAAAAACTGTGGACATAAATACCAATATATTATCAAATAGATTTAAATTAATGGGAACAAATGAAGGAAATTCATACACACAAGGTTTAGACTCAACAAAGACTAATGCATCACAAACAGCAGAACAATTACAAAAATTAGTAGAAATGGGATTAGAAAATGAACCAGCATACAGAAAAGTTGCAACAGACAGTGTAAAAGAATATTTAAGTGGATTAAGCACTAGTGAACAAAAGAGATTATTAAAGAATTGTGGTATTGATAATGTAAATGAAGTTATAAAAGGCTTAAAACAAGGAGATTTATCAGAAGATGTTGGTATAAATGTTATTAAAGGCTTACAAAAAGGTTTAAAAAATAATTATTGGCAAGGGCAAACATTATCAACAGCAAAATCTTTTGCTAGTAGTATTTTAAGCAAATTTCAGACAACATTTGGTATTCATTCTCCATCAAGAAAAACAAAAACATTTGGTATTTACTTATTAAAAGGTTTAGGTGTAGGAATTAACAAAGAACAAAATAATGTACTTTCAACTGTAAAAGATTTTTCAAATAATTTATTAAAAGAATTTAATAATCCTATCAAAGAATTAAATCAAGGTATAAAAGTAAATACAAGAGATATGGCAATAGATACAACACAATATGTAAATTACGGAGCAATAAGTGGACAAATCCAAGCACAAAGTAAAGTTAGTATGGGAAATATATCAGATAGAATTTATAATGCAGTAGTTAGTGGAATGGAAAAAGCAAAAGTACAAGTAGATATAAATGCAAAAACTGATGAAGGGGTAATTGTAGAAAAAGCATCAGAAGGTTTTAGAGATTATGTAACAAGAACAGGAGAATTACCATTTCCTGTTCCAGTATAGGAGGGTAAAGAAGGTATGTAAATGACATAGTAAAAGTAGATGGACAAAATTTAACTAAGTTTTTAAAAGATGAAGGCTACGATGTGGAAGAATATGACATTAGCTATGATAGTGGAAGAAATGCTAAAGGCACAATGCACTATAATCCAGTAGCAGTAAAATACAAAATTATTTTACATACCAGAAATCTTACTGGGGAAGAAATGGTTGAATTTTTCCAAACATTAAAAACATTAAAAAAATATAGTGTATATTTCTTTAATCCATATAAAGGAACATATCAAACAGCTAATTGTTATAGAGGAGATAGAGCAATAACAATGAAATGGAATAGAACAGATAGAGGAATTTTATATAATCCAATAGATATATCATTAATAGAATTGTAGGTGAAAAAAGGTATCAAGTAAGTAATGAGTTTAAAGAAAATTGTAAATTAGATGTAGGGTTAAATAGATTTGGAAAAATTTATATAAATCCAGATACAGATGAGCAAATAGATATTACAGGAGATGACAATTTAGTTGATTTCAAGATTGAAGATGATTGTTATGTCAACGATGCCTTTTTGGGTTCTACTGTGACAAAGAAAATAACTGTAGATATAATAAATCCTAATAATGAAATGAATTTAGAAAATAAAGAGATTTCAGCTGAAACAGGAATAAAATATCATGAAGACATAGTAACAGAAGGAGAAGAAATAACACTAAAAGAAGAGAAAGAAATACCACTTA
>OKRY01000159.1_pt1 | contig 46074 bp, 53 predicted proteins | sample 1601121 | NCBI WGS metagenome assembly OKRY01 (sample SAMEA3541546, study PRJEB24748) | human gut metagenome | biome: human gut; feature: human-associated habitat; material: faeces | place: China | collected 2012
AAAGCATATTTCCAACAGAGAAACTATTGAGCAGCCATTCCTGCATCTCGGGCTGTCTGTCGGTATCGTTGAACGCAAGGTAATAGCGGTTGGTACGCTTGTCACATTCTATGAATATGTGGAACTGTATCTTGAACTGCTCTCGATGCTCATACCAGGTCTTTCTGACAATGGGCTTGCCGTCGTAGAGCGAACAGTTCTCCCACTCCTCGTTCAACTCGTCCAGTGTCAAGCCATGCCGTGACTTGGCAATTGTATTTATTTCCCAAATGTATCTGCCTAAGAGATTTGCTGCCATAGTATAATGGGTTTATAAGATGTTCCAATACCATTACTCGAAACTCTAATGCCATTATGCTGTGCCATGATGGCATCAGAATATTTCTATTTGATGATTTCACCAAAATGAGCCTTGATGTCATCAAGGATGGCATTGTAGTGCTTCCATCTTTCAGCTCCATCGATAGTCTTATTATTTACATGAGTTGCCTGAGGATGGTGTGTCTTGTAAGATAAAGGAATACCTTTGATATTCAACTTTACGGCATCATTCTCATCTACTCCTGGTAGAGGCTCAGAACCAATAAGAGGATAACCGCTTTCATCATTGAAGTTCTCATTGATGTATTTATCATATTTGGCATCGAATCCCGTGAAGAAAATGATAACATCAGGCTTGAGTATGTTGATTTCTGATGGAATCACATGGAAGTATTTCTTCTCGTACACATGTGCAGTAGTGCTTGCTGATGTTCCGTTAGCCGAAGACAGCTTAGAAATGTTGTTCCAAAGATACGCTGCATGTTTGTCAGGACAAACTTCTTTCAACCTTTCCTCTATTCCAGACATTATTCCATTTAGGCCAGTTGCGAAGAACGGAGTCTTTGACAATTTATCTTCAGAATCTACAAGGAAAAAGACACCTCTTTTGTTCCCGTCATTAACTTCCCTATAATTCCTTCCATAGAATTCCTCGTATTGTTCTACACAGCCATCCGACACACTTGACTCTTCATCCCATCCCCATATATGGGTTTCTCTTCCGAAGAACATCACTTTAAGGTTCGCATTTGTATACCATTCTTCGTTGCCGGTCTTATTTCCTTCCTCGGTAAATCTCTCAATACCAAGAAGGAATGGCGGTTGCACTTGGCTCTTGATTCCATCTTTTTCAAGATGCTCAAGAAGGTTGTTAAAGCGAGGCTCGTAAGCGTTGCATAATACTTCATTTACTGTCATAAGCTTCCGTTTTAAGTTGATAATCAATTGCAAAGATAACGATTTATTTCTTTCGTCGTTATTTTTTCTTGCTATTTCATCGAATTTTATTCTTCTCCTAACCAACTGTATTTTATCGGTTCCAGTCCATGCGCCTTCATTTCTTTCTCATTCTCAATCATTTCCATGAGACACATTGCTGCAAAGAATGCATTCCTTCGTTGTGGTAGCCGCATGAATGGCATGCGGTTGTCAGCGTCTCTGATAGGAGTACCGAGGACGACACTCCAAGGATTGTCGATTGTCAGATAGAAACTTTCACCATCTGTGTACCCTTCTGAATATACTCCACGTTCGTCCTTTCTTCCTCTGCAAGGATAGACGAAAGTACCATCTGCTTCCAAGAATATTCCTTCCGGACTTGGCTGTGGCTTTTCCTTCAACAACAACTCGTAAGTTTGTCTTGCCGATTCCAGGTATTCTGTAGACACATGAGGATAAGCATTCAGGATATAGTTTCTTATGTGCTTCCACTTGCTGTTCCTCATGTAATATCCAACGGTCGGATATAGGTCGTGCTGCTCTTTAAGATAGAACGGACCAATGATTTGCCCGAAGTCCAGTTCCATCTGTTTTTGTATATCCCACTTGTACGTATAACATAAAGGTGTGCCGCGTATTGACAATAGTCTCAACGGGACTTTACTGTCTGCCAAATTAAGAAACTTCATCGGATTATTTGAAATGTCCAAAGCCGTGAGGTTATGAAGCCTGTTGACAGAAAACAGACACAGGACGTTGCCGTGGACATTGACATCTCGAAGATACGACAATCCCCTTAAGTCCAAATGTTTCAGGCTTTGGTTAGGACAAATCAGATACATCAATCCCTTGCATCTGTCGAAATTGATTGACTTTACCGAATATGCGGTCAATGGCCTGAATCCCATAATGACATTTTCCTCGTCTGACGTAATCTTTGTGTTCCAATTCTCGTTATAATCTGAATATTCATGACCTATGAAATGCCAACCGTTGACTTTCCATTTCTCTGTCTGCTTTTTCCCGTCTCCCCAGTCTATAGTTATCGTGGCGTTCATAAGGACATGCAGCTCCATTGTGAATATCTTCAATCTGGAACTTCCCGTTATCTCCAATACGTCATGTCTGTTGGGATGCATCTTCTTTTTCATTCGGCGGAAAGATATTTCAAGACGATAGGGAATTGAATTGAACTTATATCTCTTGTTCCCCGAATCCCAATGATGGCGGTACACGCTTGTCTCACGGTAGTTGCCATCATCTATAATCTCCTTGTAGTATTTCATTGCCATTGCGTCATCGCCCAACTTCTCATAGCACCTGCCAAGATAGTAACCACAGTCAGTACGGAACGCCTCGTAACACTGCTTGTAATAACATATCGCCTTCTGCAGGTCTTTTTCAGCGCCCATGCCATACTCATACATACGACCCAACATCTGACAAACAGACTCGGCCGCCATCCAATTGTATGGCGATTCCTCCAATTTACGATATACAGTCGCGCATATCTTGAACGCCATGCGGTAGTCCTTTCTTTCCAACATCCTTTTAGCCATTATTGCTCCCAAGTTTATATCTTTCTGATGGAAGATGCGGTGCATGGCTATGTCTTCTAACAATTGGCAGTTAGGGAATCGTTTAAAGTAAGTACAGAGCATAGTGCTGAGATGATTTTTGGCAGAGAACACATCTTCTTCTTTGCCAGTCAAAGGTTTCGTTGATTGAAGGAACTCTGTATTTACTACCTTACTGAACCATTCCAATTTCATCAGTTCTTCAAAGGAACAATTACTATAGCGTCCTTCTTTGCCCGTAGCAACCTCTTCTATTACTTCAAAGAATGGGTCGAATTCCGCTTCAATATCATTCCTTTTATATAGTGAATCTAATATTGATGTCATAAACTATTCGTTTTAAAATTTACGGGTGCAAAGTTAAATTCAGACTGGGCCAAAACGGGTTACACCCACATAAAAACTTCCCAAAATATTTTTTTCTAATATTTTATCGCACTGGGCAACGTTTTGAGGCAACCGTATGCTAATTTTGCCATCGAAATCATTTTAAAGCAAAAAAATATGAGTTGGAAAGTTTTTCGTATTAAGCCAAAGCGCATTGTCAAGCGCAACAGTCTCGTCCTCACTCCTGACATGGAGGTGACTGTAACGACTAAACAGTATCAGAACAGCCCCTTTGACAACGGGGCGCAAGAAGTCAAAGCTATGTACATGCATATCTATGGTTTTGACTATCAAAAAGCATGTTGCACTCCTAATGACTTTACTTATAAGCCATTAGCTTGAGCCATAAATTCTCTTATATACTATTCATCGGTGATGTCCTTTTTGTGGCATTGCCGATGATTTAAACTGTAAGATTATGAGCGTACAGGAAATATTCAATCTGCCTGTTGTCAAGGAAGTAGAAAAGAACATACTTGACTTGCAACGTGACATAGAGGTCTCTTATGGTCTGAGTGACACGAGTACCGCAATAATCAGACGATTGCTCCTCGTCAGAAAACACTTGCTCGACCATGAGTTTGTTATGGACGAGATGTATAAAGGCTTATTGGGCGATTTCAACGAAGCTTTACGCCAACAGTTAGTTGCCATGCGCTACAATGCCATAAAATCATACAATGCCGTTATGCTGACAGATGTAGACGGTGACATTGAAGTAACAGGAAAATGTTATCTGGGTTATGGCTACCCAAAGATACATCCCGTTCAAACCATACGCGCAAAGAAAATGTGGTGTATGCTCAATGAGACTCTTGACCACTATAATAGAAATTACGAGAATGGTGTATGTGATGGATGGCGTTATCCAAGAGGTGATGGATATACAGACTCCGAGAACTATCTGTTGTATCTTAACGATGAGGTGGATAACTGGGATGATTGGTTCTTTGGTAATAAACTAACTGCCGATATGCATCTTATTCATCCAATCAACCAACTGCTTGAGGTCACCTGTTTCTCTATATTTGATTTGCTTTGGGTGCGTGATTTCAATATTGAGATAACTGTTGAGACAGATTATGATACATATAAAGGCGACATGCAGGTTGATGACCTAGATTGGTCGAAGTATGATTATTCAGACTGATATGGCAAAGCGAAAGAAAAAGTTCACAGAGTCACAGGAATGGAGTTACAAGAATGACTTCCCAATCGGTGAGGTCTGGGGAACGTATCACACATTGGCGAAGTTGATAGTGCCACGATTGAGAGCATTCAAGGCGCTCGACAAGCAAGGTTATGCTCCGGGCTTTAAGGATATTGCCGATTGGAATCTTGCCATCCAAAAGATGATTGACGCTTTCGAGTTGTTGGAGGATAGCAACACATTGACAGAAGAAGAAAACAAGAAGGTTGACGAAGGGCTCATGCTTTTCTGCAAGTATTTCCGTAACCTTTGGGATTAAAGATTTGATATTGGGTCGGCGCAATACTGTTTGCGTCGGCACTTCTTGCACATTGAACCATTCCAAACATTGTCAAACTGCTCCATAGCTTGCTCAACGATTGTTGGGTCATCAGTGAGTATGCCTGCCTCGAAGTTTCTTGTGTTTTCTGACTTCATACCTATTCCCGCACCAGTGAGGTTGGCACTGCCGATGTACACTTCCTTGCAGTCAAAGACAATCATTTTGAAATGAACACGCGGGCAAAGCACACGCTCCAATTGGTCATAGAGGATTGGGTATTTGTCGAAGTCCGCACGGAATGCGGGCCCCCGGCTCTTTGGCATGGATGAGACGAATCTCAACACCCTTATCTATAAGTTTGGCCAGCAATCCGAGAAATGGCAACTTCTGTTTGCCGACTTCAACATATAAGTCCTTGATGTCAGCAGTACCTATCCACAAAGTATTCTTCACGTCGTTGACATGTGAAAGCACTTCCTTATAGTGGTCTGAGTTGGAAATGTATTTTGTTGGCATTTACAGTATCTTTAAAGCAATGGCTGCACATGCTTCTGCGTCGGCAAGTGCATGATGATGGTTCTTCAGGTCGTAACCGCAACGCTCGGCGATGATGTCAAGGTTATGATGACCACCCGGCCATACTTGACGGGATTTGATGAGGGTACAGTAGAATGGATAGTCGGGATAGTCCATTTGGTACAAGCGGAATACAGCCTTGAGACATGTCTCGTCGAAAGCCTTGTTGTGGGCAACAAGTGGCAGTCCCTCTATCTTAGGCTCAATCTGTTTCCAGACATCGGGGAAGATTGGCGCTTCCTCCGTGTCTTCACGGCAGAGTCCGTTGACTCTGGAGCATACATAATTATAATAGTCAGGTTCGGGATGGATAAGAGAGTAGAACTGGTCTACTTTCTTTCCGTTCCTGACCACAACCACGCCAACTGAGCAGACGCTTGTTCGCTCGAAGTTGGCTGTCTCGAAGTCTATTGCTGCAAAGTCTTTCATTCTTATTTTCTTTTATGTGTGCAAAGTTAATGGTTGGTTGTTACAATACATTACCCAGTCATACGTTATTTTTCGGATTATATTGCTCGGCTGCATCGTTGAGCATTTTTCTAATCGTCTTGACAGCGCATTTTGGGGAGATTATCTTTACTCCAGGACCGTATGAAAGCATGAGTGCATAGAACTCGAAGTTGAGAACTACCTTGCATTGAAAAAGGACAGTACCGTCTTCATCGTTTCTTTCGAGTACCATCTGCGAGCTGTGGACAGGCTTTGTTTCTATGTATGGAGCTTGCTCGCTGTTGGCTATGAAGCGGACGGTTTCAAGTGGAGTCTTCCTTGTCTTGGTTACGCCAACGACATCCTTAAAGAATGTTGACGGGTCGAAATGGGAATCTTCCTGAAATGGTGTTTCCTTGTTGGCTTCAATCGACTTCATGCGGTCAAGAGCGAGGTTGAAGAGCTTATGGTCGGTTACTCTTGTACAGAAAAGGAACCAGCGGTTGCGGTATTCTTTCAACAGATATGGCCAGACAATCCAATCCTTTGGCTTAGGATTGTTGAATGGTTGGTAACTTATTGTGAGTGTCTGCTTGTTGGCAATATAGTTGTAGAGCGGATTAAGGAACTTCAAGCCCATCAGGTTGCTGTTGCGCTCGAAGTCCACAATCGGCGCACGCTTATTCTTGGCTATTGCAAGGGTATCCTGCAAACGACCGATGACATCCGACAACTCCGTGAAATAGTCGAAGTCGGCATATTGGCGGAGCATGTCTACAGCCTCGGCAAGTTTGTCGTAGTCAGTTTGTGATAGCGGAAGTTCCGTTATGGAGAAGTCTGGGTCGGAATACCTATAATATTTATGGTCATAGACTTCTATAGGGGCATTGTAGCCGAGCTTGTCACTACGCATCATCTGTATGTCGAGCTGAACGGAACGGGTTGATATGCCCTTGCGTATTCCCTCGAAGTCATACAATGCGTCTGAACAAGCATCGACAAGGTCTTGCAATGTCCACCTTCTCTGCCGGTTTCGGAGGCAGTTGTCTATGGTCTTGTATCGTAGTAACGCATTCTTGTTTGCAGGCATTGTTGCTTTGTTTTTGGTTTCTCGTATGCAAAGATAGTGTTGTTTTACGAAACCTATTTGCGTAACTGAACTTTTTTATCGCTTTTCCATAACTTTTTTCTTGTTGCGTAAAAACCTTGCGTAGTGTCATGCTAACTTTGCAAGCGGGAATCAGACCATAGTGGTCGGATATAAACAAATGGACAGATATGCAAGAATTCATGATTAATGACACGCCCGTAAAGATGTGGGCACGGACGTGCGACGTGCACGCATGGAAGGAAGTGACAAATATCTGCTCGCTTCCGTTCATCTATCACCATGTTGCGCTTATGCCCGACCTTCACGGAGGTAAAGGCATGCCCATAGGAACGGTGCTCGCTACTAACGGAGTGGTCATTCCGAATGCTGTAGGTGTGGACATCGGCTGCGGAATGTGCGCAGTAAAGACAAACATCAAGGTTGAGACGGTAACACCGGAAGTCTTGCGCAAGAAGATTATGCGTGGCATACGTAAGCAGATTCCGCTTGGAAAGGAGCATCACAAGCAAGCTCAGGACGATAAGTACATGCCACAAGGCTTCGACATTGACAAACTGGAGATTGTCAAGCGGCGCTATGTTTCGGCCACCAAGCAGGTTGGAACTCTTGGTGGTGGCAACCACTTCATAGAGTTGCAGAAGGATGATGATGGCTTTATGTGGATAATGATTCACTCCGGCTCACGTAACCTTGGCAAGCAGGTCGGAGACTATTACAACGAGAAAGCAGACATGCTTAACCGCCGTTGGTTCTCAACGGTGAAGTCTGAGATTATGCTGCCGTTCATTCCGTTACGTGATCCATTGTTCAAGGAATATTGGAACGAGATGGAATACTGCATTGCATTCGGCTTGTGCAACCGTCGCTTGATGATGCAGCGGATAGAGGAAGTCATTGCCGACTCTATACCGGATGCGGAGTTTGAGCCGATGATAAACATCGCCCATAATTATGCGGCATGGGAGAACCACTTTGGTGAGAATTGTATCGTTCACCGCAAGGGTGCGACACATGCACGCCTCGGTGAGATGGGAATTATTCCTGGCTCACAAGGTACAAGCAGCTACATCGTAGAAGGACTCGGCAATCCAGACTCGTTTATGAGCTGCTCGCATGGTGCAGGTCGTGCAATGAGCCGTACAGAGGCAGTACACACCCTTGACCTCGAAAAAGAAAAGGAGCGGCTTGACAGTCTCGGTATTGTCCACGCAATCCGTTGCCAGAAGGACTTGGAAGAGGCTGCATCGGCTTACAAGAATATTGAGGAGGTTATTGCCGAAGAGCTGGATCTTGTGAAGGTCAAAGTTCACCTGTCTCCAATAGCAGTCATAAAAGGCTGACATAAATGCGTTCATCAAAATAAAAGTTCCCGGATATGGAAAGCGTTCCATACTGAGAACTTTTTTATCATTCATTTGACATAGTAGATTTTGAGAGATCTCTATACAGTGGCTATTCATGAATATGCTCACCATGTCTACCTGACTGAATTATCAAAAGGGGATCACAAACTTGACAGATCTCATGGTCATAACTTTATGATAATTTATACGGCATTAAGAGCCAAAGCTGTTGAACTTGGGCTGTTGGGTGACATTTATGATAGAAGTAATGAGTTAATCAATGATATACTTAACAGTAGACTTTTGATGAAATATACTTGCAAAGCTCATCGTTCCTCGCCTTAGAGCATTTAAAGATGCAGAAAAATTCAGTAGTCCTGATGAACTTGATATGAGACGGTAGAATCAGACAGTCTAAAAGATGATAGACGCTTTTGCTCTTATGCAGGATAATATTGATCTAACGGATAAAGATGATAAAAAATAGCGGAAGGACTTGGCTTGTTCTGCAAGTACTTCCGCAGCCTATGGGATTGAAAATTCTATAGGCTTGTATGCCCTATCAGGTTGACTACCACTTTAACCATAGTGTCCTTCTCTTCTGGTCGGCTTTCTGCAATCAGTAATGTGAGGGCGACGAGTGTGGCATCGTCAATGCGCTTGTTGTGCATATCGTCATAGAGGATGCCGTTCTCGTTCATAAACCAAAGAAACAATGTTGCAGCAATTCGTTTATTGCCATCGCTAAAACTATGGTTCTTGGTAATGAGGTAAAGGAGCATGGCCGCCTTCTCCTCTACTGTTGGATAGAGTTCCTGACCGTCGAAAGTCTGATATATCTGTCCGATGCTGCTCTTAAAGCTGTCGTCCTTCTGATTAGCGAAGAGGTCGTTGCCTCCGAACTTTTCTCGGAGTTCTTCAAGAACCTTCATTGCTCCTTCATAAGTGGCATGGAATTTCTCTTCCGTAGAACTCTCAGGAATTGTCAGACGCTGGTAGTCATAATCGTCGAGACGGTCAAGGGCGTAAGTGTAATCGACAACGACATCAAGAAGTGCGTTGCGGACATCGGTGGTGAGATTTTCAAGTTTGACGGTTCGAGCCATAGAACGAACTAGCTGAACCATCTGCTGATAGTTCTTCTCACGAATGCGCTGGTTGATGGCATAGCCTTTGATGAGGTAGTCCTTTAGAACTCCATTTGCCCATTGGCGGAATTTGACGCCACGTTTAGAATTGACTCTATAACCTACTGAGATAATCATGTCAAGATTATAGTATGGGATAACACGCTTTACTGTCCTTCCGCCTTCAATTCGAACCTGTGCATTTTTTGCACAGGTTGAACTTTCTTCCAGTTCTTCAGACTTGTATATGTTGTGGATATGCCTTAAAATAACAGTTCTATCCGTTTGAAACAGTTCTGCCATCTGAGCTTGAGTAAGCCACACGGTCTCATTCTCCAACTTTACATCAAGCTGAGTCTTGCCATCATCAGTCTGGTATATTATAATCTTGTTGTCAAGTTCGTTTGTTTTCATATCAGTCATTGTCTGTTCAAATGCAAAGGTACGACAAGAACGTTACAAATTGGGGTACACCTCTATATTTTTTTTTGCCTGATGCAAAAGAAAGCTCATCCTTGTATCAATAGTAAGAGATTTCAAACTGCTCCGAGACGTTCACGTAATCGACGAAGCTGTCACCATTATACTCTATGCGCAGTCCTTCGAAATCCTTTGAAACATATAGTTTGCCGGTAACAAAATTCCACTTGGGCTTGCCATAGTCGTATGACTTACTGGAAAGCAGCTTCATTGATATTGGGTCTATTTCCCAAAAGCCACCGCCGATACAAGTGTCGTTTGGCAACAGCAGGTCTTTATGCATCTGTACGCTTCCTATGCGCAGATGACCGTCGAGTGTGAGCTCACTTGAAGATGCCTTAAGGTTAATGCTTGTTAAAGTCGTTTCTGAAGAAGTCAGCAGGCATGCAATTCCTACCACACGGTAACTATAAGACCAAAAAGTGCCTTCTTGCAGGGTATGGATATTTGCTATAACTTTGCACTCGTAAACAAGACAGGATGACAACCAAAGCGGTTGGCAATCAATCAAGTAAGAAACAAAATATTCACAATTAAATACAGAAAGGAAACAAGTTATGGCAAATGTAGTCTTAATCGGTGCAACAGGATTCGTAGGTTCAGCAGTGCTCAACGAGTTGCTCTCCCGTGGTCACAAGGTAACGGCAGTGGTGCGCCATGCCGCCAAGCTACCCAAGAACGACAACCTCACGGCTGTAGAGGAGGATGTGGCCAACGTCGATGCCATCGCCGACATCGCCAAGGGCAAAGATGCTGTCATCTCTGCTTACAACCCCGGTTGGACCAACCCCGACATCAAGCACCTCATCGAGGTGAATTATCCCAAGATCGTGGAGGCTGTGAAGAAGAGTGGCGTGAGCCGTCTGCTCATTGTCGGCGGTGCCGGCACGCTGTTTGTCAAGCCAGGCCTGCGTGTGGTTGATTCCGGTGCTATCCCTGCCGAGATCATGGACGGTGTGCGTCCTCTGGGCGACTTTTACCTCAACGACCTGATGAAGGAGCATGACCTCGATTGGGTGTTCTTCTCTCCGGCAGGCATGTTTGAGGAGAAGGGTGAGCGCACGGGCAAGTTCCGCCTCGGCAAGGACGACCTCATCATCGACCCGAAGACCAACTCCAGCCACATCTCCGTCCAGGACTACGCCGTGGCCATGGTCGACGAGTTGGAGAAGCCTGCTCACCACAAGGAGCGCTTCACCATCGGATACTAAGCAAGAAGATTCGGGGCGGTCGTTTGGCCGCTCCTTTTTTATATAATCAAGATAATGATAAAACAAGCTTTGGACTTTCTGAAGTCTCACATTGAGGTGGCCTTTGCCACTTGCGAGGGCGGCCGGCCGCACATCCGTGTGTTCCAGATCATGAAGCAGGAGGGCACCACGCTCTACTTTGCCACCTCGCCGGAGAAGCAGGTGTACAAGCAGTTGCACGAGAATCCCTTTATCGAGATCATGGCTAGCACGGACAATGAGTTTGTGAAGTGCAGCGGACAGGCCGACTTTGATGTCGATGACACCACGGCGCGGTGGATTTACGACCACAACCCCGTACTGCCACGGCTCTACACCAGCTACGACAAACTCGCTTATTTCAAGATGGACATCGAGCTGATGGACCACTACGACCTCAGGCCCACGCCGCCCCTCTTCAAACACTACGACCTCACCAACAACACAGAAACAAACGGATATGTCGGAGAACGATACAGCAAGGCTTGACAACCTCGACACGCTCATCGTCAGTCTGATGAACGACGGTGGCCAGCGTCTCGCTATTCCCCGTGACCTCAAGGGCAAGCAGCAGCTCATGCGTGCCCTGATGAACGTGCGGCCGCCACTGCCCGCCACCGAGGAGTTTCTGCGGCGGCAAGACCGGGAGCTGCAATGGCAACTTGCCGACAAGGGTATCGTGGAACCGAAGGGCAAGGGCTTGCAGGTGTGGCAGGGCGACATCACCCGGCTCAAGGTCGACGCCATCGTCAATGCCGCCAACAGCGAGTTGCTCGGCTGCTTCATCCCCCTGCACAGCTGCATCGACAACGCCATCCACTCCGCCGCAGGCATCCAGCTGCGTGACGCCTGCTACCGCATCATGAGGGCGCAGGGCCATGAGGAGGCGACGGGCACGGCCAAGATCACGCCGGGCTTCAATCTTCCGGCAAAGTATGTCATCCACACCGTCGGACCCATCATTCACGACGGACAACCTACAAGTGAGCAGGAGGAGCAGTTGGCCTCGTGCTACCGCTCCTGCCTTGACATCGCCGAGGACTATGGTCTCCACTCCATCGCGTTTTGCTGCATTTCCACGGGCGTGTTCCACTTCCCACGTCGGCGTGCGGCAGAGATCGCTGTGGAGACCGTAAGAAGCTATCCCAAGAAGAATATCGATACCGTCATTTTCAATACTTTCAAAGATGAAGACGACCACGTTTATCGACAACTTGTTCAGTAAGCCAACAGAGAAGCGCCGTCTGACTACACAGCCTTTGGAAGAGCGCATCGCCCACGTGCGCCAGCTGCTCAGCGAGGCCGACGGCGTGCTCATCGGAGCAGGTGCAGGGTTGTCCACGGCGGCTGGCATCAGCTACGACGGCGACGACTTCCGTCGTGAGTTCCGTCCGTGGATAGAGCGCTATGGCATCACCGACCTCTACTCGTCGTCGTTCTATCCCTTCAGGACCGAGAAGGAGTACTGGGCTTGCTGGGCGCGCCACATCTGGTTCTGCCGCTACCGTCCCGACGGTCTGCCGCTCTACCGCACGCTGCTCAGCCTTGTCAAGGGAAAAGACTATTTCGTCTTCACGACCAATGTCGACGCACAGTTTGCCAAGAGTGGCTTCGAGGAAGACCGCATCTTTGCCTGCCAGGGCGACTACGGACTCTTTCAGACTGAGAGCGGACGATCGAAGAGGCTCTATCCCAACGAGGCGATGGTGCGCCGCATGATGGCCGCCACGGTGGACTGCCGCATCCCCTCCGACCTCATCCCGCGTGATGCCGAGACGGGCGAGAAGCTCGTGCCCAACCTGCGTGTTGACGACCGCTTTGTAGAGGACGACCACTGGGATGAGCAGGCCCGGCGCTATCAAGAATTTGTGGAGCAGCACCACGAGGGACGCCTCGTGCTCCTGGAGCTTGGCGTAGGCTTCAACACGCCCGGCATCATCCGCTTCCCCTTCGAGCGCATGGCGGCGGAATATCCCCACACGGCCCTCGTGCGCTTCAACCGCCAGTCCATGCCCCTCGTGACGGGTATCAAGGACTTCACGGTGTTTGACGGATGTGAGGAAATCGTACAGCTGAGGTGAAATTGGAGACAAAGATAACCACGAATCACACGGTAACCTCTATCTGGATATGTTCCGGACCTAAGATGCAACTCTCATAATAGCCGTCACCCGTGGTACGAGGTCCGCTGACGACGGTATAGCCAGCTTTTGAGAGTTCCAACGACTTCTTGTCCACCAGTTCCTTGCTCCCTATGCTGAACGAGAGATGGATGAATCCCGTATTGTTCTTGGCTGCATCCGTCTCTACCATGTCCGGCCGGTTCATCAACTCCAGCCGGCAGCTGCCCTCATTGAAAGAAAGAATATAGGTTGACAGTCCGGTGCGGGGATTGTGATACTTATCGTTGCTAAAAGCATTGAAATATTTTAAGAAGAATGTCCGCATACCTTCCAGGTCGCGGCAGTAGAGTGCTGCATGATCAATACGCATACTATGAAAATTGGATGAATGACTTCGATTATGAATGAAACAGTTTCTTTTTCAGCCACTTGCGCACTGGCACGTCATACATTTTGTAGGCCGCCCATGCTGTTAGAACAGCTAACAGGAAGACGCTGACACCTACGATGACATGTACCATAAGGGGAGCGTTCTCGTGGCTGCTCTTCCACGCCATCTGCAGATAGAGAAAAGGATAGTGTGAGATATAGAGCGGATAAGAGATTTCGCCTAACCATTTGCACACGGCCATCGACCGACTGTCGGTGACCTTGCTGCCCGCACCCATCATAACGAGTAGAGGAAAAACGCAAATAATGCAAAGACACTCGTAGAGACCGTTCATCCACATATGCGTCTCACCGCCTATCCTTGGCATGACAAGGATGGATGCGATGATAAGCGAGCACCACCAAAAACCGCCCCGCACACTGATGAGCTTGTTCATACGGCTGATGAGCAGTCCCATGAAGAAGGGATAAAGCAAACGTGTAGCACCAATGACAAGCTGGTCAGGGGTCAGACTCCATCCGCCAATGACTGTATAAGCGGCATAACTGCGAGATGTAAACACATGGAAAACGTCGATGTTCATTGTAAGGTTGACGGTGAGCAAGGCGAAGAGACAGACGCACACCGCAAGCCACAGCTTGTTGAGGTGACGGATCACAAGGGCATAGATCAAGTTGGCAAGATATTCCCATTGCAGCGTCCATGCCGTACCATCTAAAGGTGAGGTCTCCTGCCAGCCGCGGATGTCCATGCTTGGCGGAAGCGGTATCAGCGTCAACGACCAAAGGAACACCAAAAGCACCATTCCCGCTGAGGCGTGGTCAACAGCAGGGAAAGCCTTTCCACCCCCAAAATAAAACAGCAACAGTCCCAATACCATGGAGAAGACCACCATCGGATGGAGACGGATCAGACGGCGTTTCACAAAGTTCCATGTTGACATGCGATCCCAACGGTCATCGTAGGCATAGCCAATCACAAAGCCGGACAGCACGAAGAAAAAGTCCACGGCAAGGTAACCATGGTTAATCACTTGGTGGAGAGGACCGGCAGAATAGGTCTCGAAGACGTGGAAAACCACCACCAGCATGGCGGCAACTCCTCTGAGGCCATCCAAGATTTCATAACGTGGCTTGGAGGCAAGGTATGTATTGTTTTTATTGCTCATGGGTGCAAAGGTAAGAAGAATTTTTGCTTTATCTTTGTTTGATAATATAAGATTATTGTCTTATCTTTGCAAATACTATGAAGAAGTTTTCGTTTGAGCACGTTGTGCTCTCGCCCAAGGACCAGATTGGTCTCCACAAGCAAAGCAGTTGGGAACTCTCCTACATCGTCCGCGGAGATGGAATACGGACGATTGGCGATACAAAGGAGAGATTCCAGGCAGGGGAGATAGTGCTTGTGGTACCCGATATGCAACACCAATGGTGTTTCAACACGCCGACAGACAGCAAAGACGGTATGATAGAGAATATCACCATTACTTTCTCACCCGCCTTGCTCTCTAATCTATCCAGCATATTTGAGGAAATGGAGGAAATGGTTCTGTGGTACAATGAACTGGATGAGTCCATCCTGCTGCCCAAAGAAAGCAACCTGACGATAAAAGACATTATTTGGAAGATGATGCACCAAGACGATTGTGAGCGCTTGCTGTCGTTACTCAGTCTGTTGGTGCTGATATGGAAATCGGACCGTAAACGTCAGGTAGGCCATTTCCAGATAGACAGGAATACGGAAATCGTCAACAAAGTGGTCACCTATCTGCATTGTAATTTTAAGCGGCAAATAACCATCAAGCAGATTGCAACTTATGTTGGGATGAACGGAACAAGCCTTTGCTCTTTGTTCAAGCGTAAGAAACAGACAACCATCATGCAATATCTTTTGGACTATCGCATGATGATGGTAAAGGAAAGTCTGAGACGTGACAACACGTCCATCTCACAGGTTTGCTACGAGTGTGGATTTCGGGATGTTCCTTATTTCAATCGCACCTTCAAGAAGTTTGTGGGGATAACTCCAAAGGAGTATAAACGCATAACGCATACAGAGGCTGTGCAATAAAACATCGGTGGATAGGTCTTCAAGTTTGACGGTTCGTGCCATAGAGCGGACAAGCTGTACCATCTGCTGATAGTTCTTCTCACGAATGCGCTGGTTGATGGCATAGCCTTAATCTCGTCGATGGACAGAAACTCGTCATTGGACATGGCCTAGTATGCAGCTGGTAGCCCTTACCCTTGAGATAATCCAATAGCTCTTTTGCCCCCGGCACGATACCAGTCTCACGGGAGATGATGTCTCCATAAACGATAAGTGTCCTTTTATTTCTTTGGATATCCTATCTGGCTGTTGAGCACTAAGTCATAATTGTCGTCGAGTCCAAGTTCCTTCTTCAATGTCTCCGTGTCCATCGTCATACGTGGCACAGTGTTCAGTCCAAGCGCACTGCATGCGAGGCAGATATTTTCAGATACATAGCCCGCATCGACCACACCCATGCGAGTCTTTGCTTCTTTGGGCATCTGTTGCGGGAACTTATTGTGATTACTGACCAGCACGAGCGAGACCGGCGCACTGGCGGCAAAACTCTGACGGCCAGCAACGGCAGTGCGGAGGTCTTTGCTGCTAACCTTTTGCAGGCTATTGCTCTTCGGCTGATACAGATAAGCACCATCCTGGCGAATGACGTACACTTGGATGTCCTGCGCATTAATAGCCGACGGAGCAGTAATCTTGCCCTCACTCGGACGGTTGATGCCGCAAGCCGCCCAAAGCACGGTCGACAGCACATCATCGGGAATCTGCTTGTCGGCATACTCTCTTGTTGAGTGTCGGTTCTGCAATGCCTGCTTCAGCGTCACCTTGTTGTCTATACTTGGTTTCGGCAACTGGATATTGTCCTGTGCCTTGCATGATGTGGCTGCCATAAACATTGCCACACATACGATAGTAAGAATGTTCTTCATCTTTAAACCTCCTCAAATATTTTTTTGTTTCTGATGCAAAGATACTGTATAATCACTCCGTTTCCAAATTCCGGACTTCTATTTCAGTTAAAATCTGTTAACAACAAGCCATAAACCTCATTTTTCTGAATTTATGGTTTGCGAGGGCCGTAATTATAATTTGTTCAAAGCAAACATACCGTTTGGGCAGGACGTAGCTCGAAACTCCTAATTCCTAACTCCTAACTTCACTTGCGTCGCACTGTCGCACCGTCGCACCGTCGCATAAGGTCGATTCTGACATGCGGACGAAAAATGGGCGAAAATGAGACTATAGAGTAAAAATATATTATAATATTAATTAATATATTAATAATTAGTATTTTATATTGTCCGTACGATCTTTCTTCTTATTTTACAATATTGATTTTTCCGACATGCGATAGCTATAAATGCGACGGTGCGACAGTGCGACGGATGAGGGAGGAAAAGAAAAAGGGCGGGGAGTTTTTAAACCCAGTTGGCTGCCCTTTGCTCCATCCCCTCAAACCATTGTTTTTCAGAACATCCACTCGATGAAAGCTGTTGAGAGAACTCAAAGAATTTTCTCACGTTTGCAGGGCTTGGCGTATTGCTGGCTTTGTAGCTATCTTCCACCATTTTTCTGAACACTTCCAAGGAAAGGGGGACAATGACGGACTTTCACCGTAGTAGGAGATATTCATTTGCGACAAGCCGAAGAAATGGGCAATGCATGCATCATTAATGGTAGGAGCCACGAAGAGACAATAGCATGGCTTTCCTGTAGCAACTTTCAACTTGCCGAGGTGTCGGCTCACCGGTTCACTTTCCATCTCAAAAGGTATATCAGTCGCTTGGTATGCGTGAGAGCCACTATTTGATGTTTGAATTATAGTAAGAGGATATCTCATAAACTGAAGTAAAGACAGGCTGATGTCTTTGTTGGTTGTGTGCAGCAATGTTCTGATGGGGTCGAAGCGGCGTTCTCATGGGGACAAAGCTACGTTCTCATGGGGTCGAAGCTATTTTTCCTATGTGGTAACGCTATAGAAAAAGATTGTTCACTACGCAGGGAATGATCAAAACCTACGCAGCGAACAATCGTTTTTCAGGCAGCAAAAACAAGCGTTGAAAATCGAGCTAAACCTCGGTATAGACGTTGGTGGTGCCTATCTTCGTCTTTTGTAGGATAGGATTGTCGCCCTTTGTCATGTTCTCAAGGCATTTCCTTGCCGAATGGGCACTCAGCCCGGTTGCACGACGGTATTCCTCCACCGTTACATAACGATTGCCGTTGGCATCCGACGACAGGCAACGCTCCAGTTCGGGATTGCGCTGACTGTAATAATTGGTGTCTATCGGATGGTTGCGACGGTCTATCTGTATGCTGTGAAACTGTCTCTGTACTGCCTCACGGAATTCCTTGGTAGGCCGGAAGTCTATGCCACCAAGCCAAATGTCATTGGCCGTTACGGTCTCGTCCTCGGTCATTGTACGCAAGAACTGCGGCTTGATGTAGAAGCTTCCAATAGGAGTCTTTACTCGCTTATGGTCGCCGATGAGATGAGGAATGGCATACATCAGTGCCTCAAAGCATCGGTTGACATAGCCTTTGGGTAGATTCTCATACTCATGGCAGAAATCGTCAAGCTTGTCAAGTCCTACCTCTTCACGGGCATTGGAGGACACATAGAGCATCTTGTGTCCATTGTCGTTATTGAAGTTGGATGGGTAAACCACCACATGCAGCGGGTCTGTTTTCTGTCGTGCCATTATTGATAATCTTTATGTTAATATTCTTGTCAAGCTTTACTCGTCACCCATAATCAACCGATAGTATGAGAGACGGGTATAACGGACACTTTCACCAGGGTCGTCATGAATCCCTTGATGGTATGCTATTTACTATGCTTGATATCATGGAGATAGCGGAATTAGCATTCAGTCGAGCAGCACCAAGTCGGGCCGCCAGTCAGCAAAGTCATGCAGTGCGTCACTGCCGTCAGTGGCCACAAGCGTGTCGTAGCCTTCGTCGGTCAGCCCTTCTTGCAGAAAGGTGTAGATGCCGGGCTCGTCCTCAACGATAAGAATTTTTATCATGGCTTATTTGCTATAGATGTGATCAATGACGATGCTAAAAATATAGTTGGGATAGACCTTTCGGATGTCCTGTAAGAGCTGGAACTGGAAGGCATTGTCGTCATGCACCGTATCGTCAGGCACCACGTCGAAGGTGACGGTACGCTTTTCTTCAAGATAGAAATATCCATGCACCTGCTCGATATGAGGATAGCTCTTCAGAAAAGCCATCACACCCTTTTGCAGCTCACTCTCCTTGCCATGGTCGCAGACTGCATAGATGCCCACAGTGACAATGACATGATATTTATCGTAGAGCAGTTTGGTGATGGACCTGGTGAGGGCATGGATACGTTTGGCCGTCATCGATTCGGGCACGCTGACGTGGAGCGAGCCGATGATGGCGTTGGGACCATAGTAGTTGAGGATGACATCATAGACGCCGAGCACCCCGGCATACTGCATCACGTCCTGCATGATGTTATGCATCATGTCCTTCGGAATGCTCTTGCCGAGAAGCTGGCCCACAGGAGCCCCAATCATCTCGATGCCCGCCTTGATGATGACGAGCGAGATGATGGATCCGAGGATGCCGTCGAGGTTGACTCCCGTGAAGAGCATGATGCCGGCGGAGACGAGCGTGGAGAGCGTCACCACGGCATCGAAGGTGGCATCGGCGCCACTGGCCTCCAAGGCGTTGCTCTGCAACCTCACACCCTGCTTCTTCACATACCAGCCCAAGACTATCTTCACGACGATAGCCACGATGATGATGGTCAGCGTGACGGCGGTGTAGGAAGGATTGGTAGGGTTGAAAATCTTCTTCACGCTCTCCACTAAGGAGAGAATACCCGTGGAGAGTACGATGACCGAGATGATGATGGCACTGAAATACTCCACACGGCCATAGCCAAAGGGATGGTTGCGGTCGGCGGGCTTCTCCGAGAGTTTCGTGCCCACGATGGTGATGACCGACGAGAGGGCATCGCTGAGATTGTTGACAGCGTCCATGACGATGGCCACCGAGCCGGCCACCCATCCTGCCACAGCCTTGAACGCGGCGAGGAAGAGGTTCGCGGCGATGCCGACCACACTCGTGCGGATGATTTGCTGATTTCTATTCATTTCTTCTTTATCTTATTTCTTTTGGCAAAGGTAAGAAATATATTGGAATTATGGTGCTAATTGTAACTAAAAGAGCGCAAAGGCCTTTTTCCTTGCGCTCTTGCTATCAAGACAACACTGAAAGATGCTGTCGGTAAAGTATCTTATCATGTCTTTCATCTCCCTGTCTCTGTCATCTTTCTGGTAAGGTGTCAGACGACTCTTACTTGTGCTTGTTACATTTGTATCCATAATGAAATACTTTTTGACCACAAAGTTGGGTTAAAAGGTCGAGAAAAAAGACTCAATTGGAAGACAAAATGGAAGTGGATCTCATTGTCAAACAAGACCGTTCGCCGGTTTCTTTCCTTAACGTGGGCGTGTCTTATAGCTTATTCAAATAAGATCTCCGCTCTATGCCAGCCAGCATTTTCATGATGCTATACTAAAAATGATGCTGAAAATGCTCCATAACGCGTATATAATTGTCCGGGAAGAATTGACTTCTCGGATTTTCTTTATACTTTTGCCACGTCGCATTACTTGACTTGCTGCTTTGCACTCAGTTAAGTGAGTGTCGATTAGGAACAGACAAATACTTATTTTGGTAAATTAATAGCGTATAAGAAAAATGAAGATACAGCAAGCACAGCGTCGGGCTATCATTATCGGTGCCTCCTCAGGAATCGGCCAGCGATTGGCCCGACTTCTCCTGCACGATGGTTGGTTTTTGGGCGTGGCAGCGAGAAGAGAAGCTCCGTTAGAACAGTTGGCCAAGGACTACCCCGGACAAGTGGTATGGAACTGCATCGACGTCACCGATGCAAAGGCTGCCGAGGGATTGGAGCAACTCGTGAAGAAGGCAGGGGGCATGGATCTCTTTCTCTATGCCTCGGGCGTAGGGAAAATGAATCCCAATCTCGAGCCTGAGCCGGAGGAAGTAACCCTGCACACCAACGCCTTAGGCTTTGCAAGAATGGTGGGGGCCGCCTACCGCTATTTCGCGCGTCAGGGGCATGGCCACATTGCCGTGATCTCGTCGATTGCAGGTATCCGTGGGCTGGGACCGTCCCCATCCTACTCTGCCACCAAAGCGCTGCAAAGTACCTATATCGAAGCGCTGGAGCAGCAGAGCCACGCACAAGGAATAAACATTCGGTTCACTGACATACGTCCAGGATTCATCGATACGCCGCTTCTCCATGGTGACAAATTCCCTCACACACTGTCCGCCGACAAAGCTTCGAGAAGTATTCTCAAAGCTATCTACAGCAATAAGCACGTGGCCTATATTGATGGATTCTGGCATGCCGTAGTGCTACTGATGCGTTTGGTGCCACGGGCGTTGTGGCGCAGGATAAATCTCAACCATGTTTAATGGAAATTCTCAACACATTAATATATGAAAGACAAATTCAATTCTCTTTTGAGACATATACATTTAAGACCAACAAGCGCACCGATGACTGGGGCGGAAGCCTAGAGAAGCGGATGCGGTTGCCTTTCTGCGTACGCCCGATATGGCTTTGGAGGCTTACAACAGCCACATGGCCGATTTCGTGGCCATCGGATTGGGTGTGCTCATCAATCCAAACTTTGTACGGCTCTGCTCGAACGACTCGTTTTCGAAGTTCCATTTGTCATCGCCAATCTTTGTGTTGAAGTATTTAGCAATAGCGTCGAGGCTTAGGTGGATTAGCATGATGCTCGCCACCAACCTGACGGTGATTCACGTTCTTGACGGTCTATTCTATAAGGGCGGAAGCCTATACCCTTCGGTTTTCCTCCTCAGTCTTACTGACCTGTCCGAGAAGTCATCACCTTCTCTTCTGACAAGACCCACCATATTGTTTTCATGGATTACGACTATGAAGGCACATGGAAGTTAGAAGGTAACACCATAACAGCTGTAACACCTGACCCTGTCGTAGAAACAATGCGCGTCACAAGCATAAGAGGTAAGAATGTGCACATCGCCTACAGCAATAGTGACGGAAGGAAGATGGAAATTGATTGTACAAAACGATAAAATACAATGGCAGATATACGACTTTGAGAAATAAGTCGTATATTTGCCGGTGCAAATTGCATCTCATCAAAATATTGTTCAAATAAACGTTACGATTATGGATGGTTTACTTTGTCCCGAATGTGGATGTCCGGAGGTCGTTGTCTATGACGACGGTACATGTGAATGTCAAGGCTGTGGCTTCGTGGGGAGCATTGATATGTTCATGAGCTAAGCAGCTTTGTACATTCTAACAATAGTTGCTTAGCTCCACAAGATTACCATCGGGGTCTCTGACATAGAGGCTCCTCATGGTTCCGTGTGCGCCATGCCGCTCAACGATGTCAGTCAAGAGCTTGATTCCTTTAGTCATTAGGTCCTGCTCGACGGTCTCCAAGTCATCCTCTACTATCAGGCAGAAGTCCTGCGAGCCGAAAGTTGGGTTGAGGGCAGCCGGCTGGAACTCACCCTTTTTTGTATGGATGGAAATCTTGCCACCGGGGAAGTAAAGATTGTGATGGCCATTGCTTTCACGATGCTCCATGCCCAATATCCCGACATAGAAGTCAAGGCAAGCCTGTAGGTCGGCAGTAGTTATTACGAAGTGGTCGATGTCTTTGATTTTCAATTTTTTGCTTATATTTATCTATCGCAGGGTGCGGCCCTTGTGGCCGTCCGCCACCGCATGAATGATCATTTATGTCCGTTGGATGCGGACGGCCACAAGGGCCTCACCCGGCAATGAATTAAATCGTTTCGATATAGGTGGCATTCATGCCGATCTCCTTCTTATATTCATCGGCCAGCACCTTCTTCATCCGCTCTACTGTATTTCTCTTATTCTGCTTGACCTCTTTAAGCCACTGATATGCTTGTTCTTTTGTCATTTCCATATATTTGAGCTTTATTTGTTCTATATTGCAAAAATAGGCTTTTTCTTCGAACCTTCCAACTTTATTCGTTGTTTTTGTCTTAACGATTTGCTCCTCAAGGACGATGATGGCATGTGTGCTTTCCGAAGATATATGCTGGTGATACCGATTAAACACAAATTGAATTTTGCTTATGATCTGGCAAATATCGTTTTATATGCGAAAGCTACAAAAGCTCCCTTGTGTAGAAGCTTCACAAGGGAGGTTGGACGTTCTATCTTAGATACTTATTGAAGAAGTCAGTGAGTTTGTCGAAGGGAATGAAGTTATGTCCGCCACCGTCGTAGAGGTCGGTATGGGTAGCACCGGGCACGGTAACAAAAAAAGTGCTGCGGATACTCGAAGCCGAGCTCTTCGGCTGTCTGTGCGATGTTCTTTCCACTGAGCAAGAGGTTCTTGGCCCTTGCGGTGACATATTGCCGGATGTAGTCCTTGGGGCTCTGTCCGAGGCACTGGCGGATAACATCGCCAAAGTAGTTGGGTGAGAGGAAGAGTTCGCTGGCACAGTATTTCACCGACGGCTCACCCTTCTGCCGTTGCAGCTTTTGAGCGTAATAGTCGTCGAGCACCTGCAGGAAGCGCGTGAGGATGTCAGTGTCGCCTTTCGCCACATCTTTGAACTGCCTGGCGTAGAATCGGTTGCAATAGTCGAGCACCAAGAGAATCATGTCTCGGACGATGTTGTCGGAGCTCTCCTCACCGCCGTGGTTGGCCAGCTCGTTGCGTAGGGTAGCCATCACGCGATTGAGCACCTCTTTCTCCTCCTCGGTAAGGAAGAGGGCCTCGTTGGCATTGTATTCGAAATAGTGGTAGGAGTCCATGCGGCGGGAGATGTCAGTACCTTGGATGAAGACAGGGTCGAAGAGCAACACCCAGCCATAGTATTGCTTTCGGGTTCCATTGTCGGGTTTTCCGCCGAGCTGTCCCGGGGCGTAGGCCAACAACGATCCCGTCTCCTGCTCATAGTGCCCGATACCATAGTTTAGGTTATCGGGGAAGTTCTTTTGCAGGAAGATGCCATAGACATTGAAGAGGTTGATGGTGTGGCGTATCTCACCCACCTCATCATAATGTATCACACTCACATGAGGATGGTAGGTGGGTGCCCCTATGTCGTTGGCGTAGTCGTTGGCGCTGTTGATTTCCAATTCTATTTCCATAGGTGCAAAGATAATAGGGTTCAATGTATTCTGCAACGAAAAGCCGATATTTTTTTATCTACCATTATTCCCAGTCCATCAACCTATTTCAACGATAGCACCAACGTTCCGTAATATTGGTATTTCTGCCCACTTTTTTGTTATCGCTACTTTGATTCTTTCATCGTACCTTTGCATCGTCGAAAAGACAAAACGACAAAAACAATAATCATTAATGCGTATGAATTCCATCAATACACCAGTGCGGCTTATTCGCGTTCTTTCCTTTGCAATGTTGTTCATGACACTGACTACCATGACAGCATGCGCCCGGAATGACAATGAAGCGGACAGCGAAAGTCAAATTTTACAAAACGATAACAGCAACATGAACTCTACTCTCAAGTTGACCATTGGTCAGACAAGCTTCACAGCAACATTAGAAGACAACGCCACCGTAAAAGAACTGCAAGCCCTGCTGCCCATGACACTGCAGATGGACGAACTGAACGGCAACGAAAAATATTGTTACCTATCCTCCTCTCTACCTACGGCTGCCTCGCGTCCCGGCACCATCCATGCCTGCGACATCATGCTCTATGGCTCGTCGTGCATCGTGATTTTCTACAAGACTTTCTCATCCGGCTACAGCTATACCCGCATCGGTCATATCGACAATGTAGAGCAGTTGGCACAAGCAGTAGGCAGTGGTTCAGTGAGCGTGAGATTTGAGATACAGCCTACTACCGGTATCGGCAGTGCCAAGATGAGCGCTCACAGCACCGATGGAGCGCGCTCCACCCTCAACGGGCAAAAGGTTTCAAACAACTACAAGGGCATCTATATCCAGGATGGAAAGAAGTACCGGAAATAGGTTTTCTTCTTAAATACGCATTAGCGAAGCACCGTCTGCCCGGATTATTTTTTATTACCACTGCAAGTTGTCGGAAAGTATAGGACATCTTCCGAGCTCAAAAGATGAGGCAGTTCATTGAGCCTTGATACCCAACGACTCCACCTACTGGGCAAGATCTTCATCCGATAGGGAGTTGAGCAACTTGCCCGCTCTCCACTTTATAAAAACCGATTCATCGTACATTCACTGTGCTCCGTTGTTGCGAGACAAGCATGTATCTTCGGAATCCACAATTTGGGTTAATCAATCCGTAAATCAGTTAGGTGGAAGTTGCTGAAATTGCCTTACCTTTGCAACATCCAATCAACAATAAGTAAAATATGGCAAAGATCGCATTAGGAACTTGGGCCTGGGGAACTGGAGCCTTTGGAGGTGACACAGTATTCGGCAGCAACAACAACGTAGAGAATTTGAAGCCCGTATTCGACGCGGCATCTGACCGAGGAACACTACCTCGCGCCTTATAAGGATTTGATTTTATATAAGAATGCAGAACGGCTTTTAAGTCAATCTAACAAGCCATACAAAACAGTTAGATGAAAAGAATAGTAACATTAATATTAGCAGCAATGACTATGGTAACAATGAATGCACAGACGCTTACAGAGCGTCAAAAAGGCTTGGCAGCCTGTGCCTGTCTGATGGCACAGGGGAATATGGAGCGGTTGGAGACGGCCGTGAAGACGGCACTCGACGACGGTGTAACAGTCAATGAGTTGAAGGAGGCTTTCTCACAGCTCTATGCCTACACAGGTTTCCCGCGCTCGCTGAATGCCTTAGGGGTATTGAACAAGGTGCTGGAAAACAAACACGAAAATTGGCAGGAAGGCAAGCCTTGGACACGCCCTGAAATATGGGGCGACGCTGCCAAAGCTCTCAAGCAGGGCACCGAGGTGCAGACCCAGCTCTCGGGTCGTGCGTTCGACTATAACTTCTGCCCGCAGGACGACTACTATCTGAAGGCTCACCTCTTCGGTGATATCTTCGCTGGCGACCAATTGTCGCATGCCGACCGCGAGATTGTGACCGTGGCGGCATTGAGTGGCCTCGAAGGTGTTGCTCCACAGCTGGCCGCTCACAAGCAAGGCGCAGTGAACATGGGCAATTCACAGGAGCTTGTCAATGAACTCTGCATGTGGCTTGACGGCAAGGGCTACACTCTCCATAGCAAATGGCCCAAGGGCGAGCCAAATACCGCCTACGCAAAGTACTTTATCGGCAATAGCTATTTGGCCGATATGGGCGGGGGTGTGATGAACGTAACCTTCGAGCCACGTTGCCGCAACAACTGGCATGTCCACCACAAAGCTGTACAGGTGCTCATCTGCGTCGCTGGTCGCGGATGGTATCAAGAATGGGGCAAAGAAGCCGTCGAGATGACTCCTGGAACCGTCATCGCCATTCCAGCAGAGGTAAAGCACTGGCACGGAGCCGCCCAAGACTCATGGTTTCAGCATCTCACCTACAACAAGGATGTACAGGAGGGCCATACCAACGAGTGGCTGGAACCAGTGTCGGAAGAACTGTATAACAAGCTGAAATAGACGTTCAAAAACTAAAAAACGTTCGGCCAATGCGTATTGGCCGAACGTCCTATCGCGCGGCAGCCACCCACACCGGCTCATCTCTCATTACAGGCTGGTTGTCAGCCATGACACCTTCAAGCCTGTGCGGAACATAAGGCTCCTCCAGATACTTCATGTCATCATCCGTCAGTTTTACGTTGAAGGCATTGACGGCTCCGTCAATATGGTGCATTTTTGTTGCGCCGACGATGGGGGCATCCACCTTGCGCAGTATCCATGCAAGAGAGATTTCAGTCATCGACACTCCATAGCGTTGAGCCAGCTCGGCGACACGACTTATGATCTTGTCGTCTTCCTTTGCCGTGGCATCATATTTATGATGCAAGTAGGCATCCTTTTGCAAGCGGTTGGACGTCTCACCCGGACGGCGCGACAGCTTGCCGGATGCGAGTGACGAGTAGGGCGTCATGGCGATACCGTCTTCCTGGCACATTTGGAACATCTCGCGTTCTTCCTCACGCATAATCATATTGTAGTGGTTCTGAACAGATATAATCTCTGCCCAACCATTTTTCTTGGCAATTGCGTTCATCTTTGCCAATTGGTAAGGAAAGACATTGGCAATGCCGAGATAGCGTGCTTTTCCCTCTTTCACGACATTGTTCATCCCCTCAAGGATGTCTTCCATCGGAGTCTTGTAATCCCAGAGGTGGTAGATATACAGGTCCACATAGTCCATGCCAAGGTGTTCAAGCGACGTATTGATGCTGTTTTCAACATGCTGTTGTCCGCTGACACCCTTTTCTATCTCTTCTGCAGTGCGTGGAAGAAACTTCGTCGCCACAATGACATCTTCTCTGCCTGCCATATCTCTCAGCGCGCGCCCTACATACTGCTCAGACGTTCCAAGCTGATAGGCAATGGCAGTGTCAAAAAAGTTGATGCCGTTGTCAAGAGCATATTTTATGATCTTGCGCGTCTCAGACTCTCCAACATTCCATGAGTGCTGACCAATCGTGTTGTCACCGAATCCCATACAGCCCAGACAGATGCGGCTGACATTCAAATCTGATTTTCCTAACTTGATGTATTCCATATTATTATAAATTGTTGTTATTCTGCTATTTCATCCAATGTGTAATGCGGATGATGATTCTTGTATTACCACTGCAAAGTTAAGCGTTTCTCCAGAATCATATCTTACCAGAATATAGGAGAAACTAACCTTTTTCACGGAAAGATGCCAAGATTACAGAATTGTCAACGGTTCTACAACCGCCAGTTCCATGAGGTAACGTCAGGGAAGACCGACCTCCTTGTTCGCTTTCGGAAGGTCCTTGAGGAGTATTATGAGAAAAAGCTGCAAATCAAGAATGGCACGACGAGTGTGGCCTATTGCGCAAGCGAGATGTTTCTCTCTGCCAACTATTTCGGCGATGTGGTCAAAACGGCTACCGGCGATACCGCCTCCCATTACATCCGTCATTTCGTCATTGATAAGGCAAAGAGTATGCTCGTGGGCGGACATCAAATAACCGAGACCGCTGACAGTCTCGGCTTTGAGTATCCTCAACATTTCACGCGGATGTTCAGGCTGGAGACGGGTATGTCGCCGTCTCAGTTTCTGAGAAACATCAAATGACATCCATCAGTGTCGGATGTAACGGTCATCTGTTGTGGGCATCGAGGCCGTATCGTTGACATACCGCTCTACTCTCATGTGGAGGTCATATTTCTCGCGAAGGCGCGCAAGCGATCTCATCATTGACGAGGCGTGATGGGCATCAATAGCCTCTTGGCTACTCCAACTATCAATGAGCAAGACGGTCTCGGGGTCTGACAGCGAAAGAAAATAGTCATAGCGGAGATTGCCTTTTTCATGACGGATAGAATCGGCAATACCGCTGGCTTCCATCTCTTCCACGAATTTTCTTGCACTTCCGTTCTTTCCGGTATAATAAAGGTTGACGGTGATGGCCTTGGCTGACTGCGTGCATGTTGCTGCCGCAACTTGTGATTGGGCATGTAAATCCGTTGTGCAAGAGAGTAGCATAATGAATGCTCCAAGTAATGTCTTCATACTGATGTTCATAAATGTAATCTGCTATTATGTTCGATGCAAAGGTAATGAAGTTTTTCGAATGGAAGAATACCGAATAATGGGATATATTAACCAGATTAACGGAAAAGGATTCTGTAACGTTCGCTGTAAGTATAAGGCACGACACGGTCGGCTGTGCCATGAACAAGAATAACGGGTCCGGTATACTGAAGGGCTGTCTCATAGATAGGCAGCGTCTGGGCGGTTACAAAGTAATTGCGGCCGACATGTATATTGCGTCTTGGTACGGTAACGGTTTCCGGGATATTGCCAGCATCATAGGTTGCGCCTTGCACCTGTCCACAGAGCGCATCATCACGAAGAACAGCCGCCGGAGCGCAGAGAGCGACACTGCGGATACTGCCCTTGAGCCAAGAAAAAGGTTGGAAATAATTTGGAAGATTGAGAAGATAACGCTGATAGTAGAAGTCGGCATAGTCAAATTCAGAGCGTTTATAATCTTTGCAAGGTAAAATTGCAGCATGCTGCAAAAACATCTTGTGGAATATGGAAATCTCCCAAGGGCTTGTATTATCTTTTTTTTTTTTGGGGGGGGTAGTGATCCAGCTCTTTGGGGTAGTTGTTGCTTACATACTTATCTGTAGCGATAATGCTGCCGATGGCTCAGGTAGTCCAGGTCGTCCTGATGGTTGTAGGCCTCCTTCTCGAAGCGGATGTGGAAGTAGGCCTTGAGGCCATCGCGGTATTTGGCGAGCAAGAAGATCCATTCGAGCACATACCACAGATAGAAGCCGATGTAGAGCAGCTCCCGTTGCTGGGCGGTGTGGATGCGCTCGTGGTTGAGTTCCGCGACATTGAGCTCCTGCACGGTGAAGATGATGCCAAAGAGGTTGATGGCATAGAAACCGCCCATGAAAGGGAAACGCTTGATATGGACTACTTTCGTCATCTATATGAATTGTCAGTCTGTTTAATGGTTTAGACCATCAAGCATCCCCCTGCATCCGTCCTCGATGAGGTCGAGGGCGAGCTCGAAGTCTTCACCATCGCCATAATATGGGTCGGGCACGGAGGTTCTCCCTTTGTATTTCGTAAAGTAGTTGGCCATGCGGATGACCTTGCGGCGGTCGGCCTCGTTGTGCGCCTTGCTGCAAATGTCGTGGTAGTTCTCGCCGTCCATGACCACAATATAGTCGAAGTCGTCAAAGTCATGGCTTGCGTCGAACTGGCGGGCTATGTGGTCAATGCGGTAGCCGCGGCTTGCACCATGCTGCCGCATGCGCTTGTCGGGCAACTGGCCGACATGCCACGGGCCGATGCCTGCTGAGTCGATGTAGAAGTTGTCACTTAGCCCCGCGTCGTCAACGTATTTCTGCATGATGGCGTTTGCTGCCGGAGAGCGGCAGATGTTGCCCAGGCAGATGAAAAGTATTTTTGTCTTGTCCATATCTTATTATTTAGATGATTGGTAAAGTTACTAATCCCATGCTCACTTTGTTTCCCTCTCCCGCAGAAACTGCCTCAGCAGGAAGGTGAGGAAATAAGGGAAGGTGTAGAACTGGCCGTTGAAGCCAATGTTGCGGTAGCCCAGCTTGATACCGTAACGAATATCCGGATAACGGTCGCTCTCAATGAGTTTCACGAGCGACTTAGTGCTACTGTCTTGCGATTTCACCTCCACAGGAATGAGCGTGCGAGCATCCCTAATGAAGAAGTCCATCTCTACCGTGCTCTTCTCATTGCGGTAATAATACAACTCATAGCCGGCTTTCACCAGCATGTCGCCGACAATATTCTCGTAGATGGCACCCTTGTAAGTACCGAAGTTGCGGTTTCTTCTGAGGTCCTCCTGCGATTCCTCGTCAAGCGAGGCAATAAGCAGACCATTGTCTTTGAAGTAAATCTTGTATTGTGCGGGATTGTAGTTACCCTTTAGTGGCAATTCCGGCATCTCCATGCAATAGCAAGGGTTGATAATGCCGGCATTGGCCAGCCACTCCACGCTGCCGATGTATTCTCTATTGCGCGCCCCTGTCGCAATCTTCGACACTTGGAATTTCTTGTTGTCCTTGGCCAAAAAGACAGAGATGTGTCTGAAAACGTTCAGAATCCGTGCACGCTCCATGCCCTCACGTGCATATTTGGTGATGTCCTCTTCATAGTCCAGCAGCAACTGGCGCTGTAGTTCCAGCGTGCCACTGAAGTTTCCCTGGCGGATGTAGGTGCTGACGACTTCCGGCATGCCGCCGACAATCATATAGTCTTTAAAGATGTCCATCAGTACTTTCATCTGCATCTCTGAGAGGGGCTTCACCGCTATCATGTGCTGCAACAAATCATTCGTCAGCGTCTCGTTGTAGCCCTTGGCCCAAAGGAACTCCTCAAAGTCCATGGAATGCATCTCATAATCCTGCTTGTAACCAACGCTATTGGATTCTATCTGCTTGTAATACAAACCCATGAGTGAGCCGGAGCAGATGACATCATAGCGCCCGTCCAGCTTGAATGACTTCAATGCCGTTGCACAGTCCGGGCAGTCTTGCAATTCATCGAAGAAGAACAGAGTGCCGTCGGGAAAGGTCAGCGAGGGGTCTATCAATGAGATATTCTTGATAATTTGGTCTACTTCATAGCCGTCGCTGAAAATCTGCTTGTATTGTTTTTGGAATACAAAGTTGATCTCAATGACGTTGGTATAGTGTGTCCGGGCAAACTGGCGGATGGATTCTGTCTTACCAATCTGCCGTGCCCCTCTCACTATCAGAGGTTTGTGGTTGGCATCCGCCTTCCACTCCTCAAGAAAACTGTCTATCTTTCGTCTGAGCAATTTCATAGTTGTATCACATTTTTCCTTGCAAATATAGCAACTTCATCACGTTTTTCCAAATGTTTTAGGCTAAATTATCACATTTTCCCTATTTTTGTGCAGAATGGAGCCATCCATCTGCATGCAAAAGAACTAAAGATTCCGTAAAGAATCTCATGCTCTAAATTAGGAAAAGCCTAACAGCACGAGCACTGCATGTTCACAGTACGAGCTTGCTTATAGTCTTAGATACTAGTTCCTAATCGGTAATTCAACTGCGATTTTATAAGACCCTCAAAACCATTACTCCGAACCCAGGTTTCAAATCTTTCGCATAGCTAACCGCGTCATCCATGTGCTCGTATGGCGGATAAGTCTTTCGCATAGCAAACTGCGTCATCCATGTGCTGGTATGGCGGATAGTTCTCAATGTGTTTATACCCCAAGCCTTCATACAGCTTGATGGCATAGCCCATTCTCTCGCGAGTCATAAGCACGGTCCTTCTATATCCATGCTCATGGGCGAAGTTCTCAAGTTCACGTATCATGAATGTCGCAATGTGCTGGCCACGGAATGGTGGTTGCACCCACACCCGTTTTATCTCCACATCGCCGTTGTCATGTTCCTTCAAACCAGAGCACGCGACGGGGACATCCTCTTTGGAATAGACTATCATCGCATATTTTACGTCCTTCGACTGATTGCCAGCGACAAACGACTGTCTGTTCTGTGGACCGCCGACAAGCTGGTTGTAGTAGTTCTCCGTTATGGCGTGGAACATTTCAAACTCCCGGTCATTGCCGTTAGTCCATCGTATTCTATAATTGTACATCTGGCCTGTCATCTTTAATCTACAATCGTATCCTTCAGCTCCAAGTGGAAGGAAAAGGACGGACGGTCGTAGCGCAAGTCCCATAGGGAATAGCCAAGGGAGTTGACCGCTGACGTTATCTCGTCCTGTTTCTGCCAAAGGTCCTCGTATTGCATGTGTTCTTTTGTTGCTTGATGATTCTAATCGTTGTCCTACTCTGTGTCAGCGCGCAACCTCATCGCACGCAACTTCATAATGACGTTACAAAGGTACGAAGTTTCGGCGAGAATATAGTTGTATAGACAAGCAAAGGGTGAAAAATAATTCATAAGCGTGTTTATTTTGCCATTACACAGGATTGTAGTAACTTTGTAACATTAAACGCTCTTTATTATGAAATTGCTTCGTGACCGTATCCTCAAGGACGGAAAATGTTACCCCGGCGGAATACTGAAGGTAGACAAATTCATCAACCATCAGATGGATCCCAATCTTATGAAGGCGGTGGCGGTGGAACTGATACGCCGCTTTGCCTCCTCAGATGTCAACAAGATTATCACCATTGAGGCCAGTGGCATTGCGCCTGCCATCATGATGGGATTTCTGCTCGACCTGCCTGTGGTGTTTGCCAAGAAGAAAAAGCCTTCAACGATGGACAACATGCTCTCCACACGTGTCTTCTCATTCACGAAACAGCGGGAATACCACGTGGTAATCTCAAAAGACTACCTCACCCCCAACGACAAGGTCATCTTCGTCGACGACTTCCTGGCTTACGGCAATGCGGCCAAGGGCATCATCGACCTCTGCAACCAGGCCGGAGCCGAGCTCGTCGGCATGGGATTTATTATCGAGAAGGCTTTCCAGCACGGACGTGACGTCATCGAGGCAGCCGGTGTGCGGTGCGAGAGTCTGGCTATTGTCGACTCCCTTGACAACTGTGAGATCAAGCTGAGGGAGGAATAAGATCATGCACCCCGCCACTGGCACGAGCCACATCTCCGTCCAGGACTACGCCGTGGCCATGGTTGACGAGTTGGAGAAGCCCGCTCATCACAAAGAGCGCTTCACCATTGGATACTAAGCAAGATGATTCGGGGCGGTCGCTTGACCGCTCCTTTTTTATAATATCAAAGACCTTGTGCAGCGCCTCACGATAGCCTCACTGTGTTTGACGGATGTGGAGACATCATGAAACTGATGTGGGCTATAAAAATTTTCAGTCTTTTTTAAGTCAAGTATGGAAAGTTATTACTAACTTTGTCCATTGAGAAGATAATCATTCATATTTTAATTATAGGAGACATTGATTATGGCAACAAAAGACACAGTATTGGAGACCATGAAGCAGGCTGGCACACCGCTCAATGCAGGCAAGATAGCAGAACTCTCAGGACTTGACCGTAAAGAGGTAAGACAAGGCTATGAAGGAGCTCAAGGCCGAGGGCGCTATCGTATCGCCCGTCCGCTGCAAATGGGAACCGGCACAGAAGTAAATATCTGTCAGGTAGTTACCAAGACCGCATTTGTTGCATCTGATTGATGCACGAATGCGGTCTTGTTGTTTACAGAACCATACATCTGTATCTTCAAATGTAAAATATCGTTAAGCATTAGGATTAGTTTTTGCTATTCAAACATTATTCGTAACTTTGCGAACGATATGATGAAGATATTGATTCTCTGTACGGGTAATAGTTGCAGGAGTAAGATGGCGCAAGCCTGTCTGCAACATCTGGATGCAGGACTCTGTGTGAGGTCGGCTGGTACTCACCCTGCGTGTCATGTTCATCCTTTAGCCATTCAGGTGATGGAAGAGGCAGGAATGCCTATTACTGATTTGGAACCGCACGATGTCAAGCAATACCTCGATGAGAAGTGGGACTTTGTCATCACCGTAGGCAATCACGCCCGTGAATCATGCCCCGTCTTTACAGGCCCTGTGAGGCAACAGCTGCACATCAGTTTTCCAGACCCTGCGTCAGCAAAGGGCGGAGTGGAAGCTCAACTTATAGTATTTCGTGAGGTAAGGAACCATATCGTCCAATCATTCAGAGAGTTTTATTTCCGGCAAGTCAAAGGTTGCGACTCTAAACAAGAAAACTAACCTTTGTCTTAGGCGGGTCTCATACGGTTTGCCTTTTCTAATAATTCGTTTGTTCGTAATTTTACAAATATTATAATGCTAAAGCTTATGGAGATTAAAGTGTTAGGTTCCGGCTGCTGCCGATGTAAGAAGACTTTTGATACTGTCAAGCAGGTCATCGAGGAGGATAAGGTGAATGCTACTTTAGAGTATGTGACCGACATCGCTAAAATTTTGGACTACAACATAATGTCGATGCCTGCCATTGTCATTGACGGAAAGGTCGTACTCAACGGGCAGGTGCCATCGGCTTCAGAGGTGAGACAATTATTAAACAGCCTGATATAAACAGATTAATTGACTGATTATGAAAACGATAGAGATTTTCGACCCGGCCATGTGTTGCTCAACGGGAGTATGCGGTCCCAGTGTAGACAAGAACCTGCTGCGTATCGCCACGCTCATCGATGCGTTGAAGAAAATGGGCATCGAGGTGAGGCGTCATAACCTGAGCAGTGAGCCACAGGCCTTTATCCATAACGAGAAAGTGAAGCATTTGCTTCAGGAGAAAGGTGCCGACGTGCTACCCATCACCCTCGTTGACGGAGAGATTGCCGTAACCGGCGAATACCCTTCTACGATGCAGATGAGCGAATGGTCGGGCAAAGACCTTACGGTTATCCCTGACAGACAGAGCGCTTGCTGCTGCGGGGATCATGATTCTGACCAGGGTTGCGGGTGTTGCTGCTAAAATAGAAACACGTATGAAAAAGTATGACTTCAACGCAGTGAAGCGACAAAAATACTTGTTCTTCACCGGTAAAGGAGGCGTTGGAAAAACCAGTTTGGCCTGTGCTACGGCCATTGCTATGGCAGATAGTGGCGAGCGGGTATTGCTCATCAGTACAGACCCAGCTTCCAACCTTCAAGATGTTTTCCATCAGGATATTTCACAGCATGGCTCAAGCATCGCTGGAGTGATGGGACTCACTGTCGTCAACCTTGACCCTGTGAAGGCGGCAGAGGAATATCGCGAGTCGGTGGTAGGTCCTTACCGTGGAGTCTTGCCCTACTCGGCCATCGCCAATATGGAGGAACAGCTTTCGGGCTCCTGCACGGTGGAGATAGCCGCTTTCAATCAGTTCTCCGACTTCCTCACTAATAGGTCGGACGCCCGTAAGTATGACCACATCATCTTCGACACAGCACCTACCGGCCACACGCTACGCATGCTCCAGCTGCCCACAGCCTGGACCTCGTTCATCAAGACGAGTAAGCACGGTGCTTCGTGTCTCGGACAGCTATCGGGGTTGGAGTCGCGAAAGGAGGTTTATCGACAAGCAGTGGAAAATCTTGCCGATGGCAACAAAACCAAACTGATTCTTGTCAGCCGTCCGCAGGAGGCTGCCCTCAAAGAGGCAGCCCGTTCGGCTTATGAACTGGGGCAGCTCGGTATTGACAACCAACTTTTAGTGCTCAATGGTGTTATGGACTTGTCTGAACATGGCGACTCTTTGGCAAAGGCGATGTTCTCCACTCAACAGCAAGCCTTGAAGATGATGCCCGAGACGCTCGCTAAGATGGAGATGATGTTTGTACCCTTACGTTCTTACAATATGGATACGGTGGCAAATATCCGCAGAATGCTCGTCAGCGACAGCTCTGCCCAAGTTCCAGTTGCCGAGAGCATGGGCGACTATCGGACCCTTGACGACCTCATCCGTACGCTTCACGAAGAGGGTAAGCGCGTGGTGTTCACTATGGGCAAGGGAGGCGTCGGCAAGACAACCATCGCTACGCTGATAGCCTTAGGGTTGAAGAAGTTGGGCGACGACGTATTGCTCACCACCACGGACCCTGCCAATCATCTCAATGCACAGCTGGCTGAGCATGCGGGTATCGAGGTGGCTGTCATCGACGAGCAGAGCGTATTGGAGGCTTATAAAGAGGAGGTCAGGCAGAAAGCACGGGAAGCCGGTGTTACCGATTTCTCCTATATAGAAGAGGACCTTCGCAGTCCATGCACCCAGGAGATAGCTGTCTTTCGCCGCTTTGCAGACATTGTGATGCGTGCCGACAGCAAGACGGTTGTCATCGACACGGCTCCGACGGGTCATGCCTTGCTCCTACTCGACTCTACGCAGAGCTATGACCGGCAGATAGCCCACAATGAGGGCGATGCGCCCGTTGCTGTCCAGCGGTTGCTGCCGCGTCTGCGTGACGAGCGTCAGTCGGCATTCATCATCGTCACCCTGCCTGAGCCAACGCCCGTATTAGAGGCTCAGCGGTTGCGTGCTGATCTTGAGCGTGCCGGTATCCATCAGCGTTGGTGGGTTGTCAACCAATGCTTGTTGCTGAACCATACCTCCGACCCGTTCCTGCAGGCCAAAGCAGCCAACGAGAAGAAATGGATGATGGAGGTGGAGCATATCACTGGTGGAAAGTTCGTTTTGAGACCTTGGCAAAGGTAGCCTATGTCATAAAAATGTTTTTGGGCGCTGTCAGGCAAGTTGTAACAGTATCTTTACAGGTTCTTAATTGTTATGGAGCCCTCAAGTCAAAAGCTTTTCATCTGAAACACTTTTCTACTTTGAATACAGCCTTGTGGAGGTTGCCGTCGGCGATACAGGGTGCATGACCATCTTGTGGGAAGAAGATGGCAAACTCACCAGGGTTGAGTGTTACATAGTTACGCAGCTTGGCATCAGGCTGTTTAGCAATGTCCCGCTCTTCATCGAAAGGAACATCTTTCAGGTCTGCAACGGGCGTATAGCCATAAGTCTCAGCAATATTCAGAGGGACCTGTATGTCTATCATTCTGCGGTGATACTCTATCACAGCCTCTTCTTTCAACTTTCCTTTGTCGTCTTCAACATTCACTAAAAGCTTGTCGCCATCAATGGCATGCCGTCCATTGGCCAATTTCGTCAGGTCATGTTGATTGATAAAGGCTATCACCTCTTTGAAACGTGGGTTCAAGGCAACATACTGCCCAAGGTTTTCCAATTTGTCGATGATCATTTTTATTCTTATTATTTGTACCGGGCAAAGATATGAAAACAAACTTGAATAGCCAAATCATAACGGAGCTTTTTACTTATGGGCGGATGTACGAAGGTTAGCTGGTGGTAACTGGTGTCCGTGGTGCCTGCGCTTTGCCGACTTTATCAGCAAAGACAGTGATATATCTAAGGTAATCAGCGACAACTTTATTTATATTCATGTCAACTACAATCCGCGCAAATCAGGTGGTGAGGAACAAGTAAAAGCTGTAAAGACATTGATGCGGCGTCTCGGCAATCCACAACGTTTTGGATTCCCCGTCTTTGTCATCCTCGACCCAAACGGCAATGTTGTTCACATCCAAGACTCCAGTTTCTTGGAAGAAGGACAAGGTTATAATAAAGATAAAGTCCTACGTTTCTTCAATAATTGGACACCAAAGGCGGTAGAGGGAAAGTAATGGTAAGCTCAGCCTGCAAACGACATAAGGCAGCCCTAATGGACTGCCTCATGTTATATTTGCACGCTATCACCATGCTTTTGCATCACGCGAGAAGCCTGGGGTAGTAGATAGACCGCGAAGAACTTGTCTCCTATGCGCTACCTCCCTAACTCCTTCCGCATTTCGTGGCCGAGCTTTCCCCAGTAAGGCAGGTGCTTCAGCGTTGAGCGCACGGGACTGACGTGCCACAACATGAGCAACAGGAGGAAGAAGCAACCACCCATGCACGTCACGCCATAGAGTTGCTTGATGCCGGTGAGCAGGCTCATCTCGGGCGTATAAGGGTGGGCACTGACCAGATTGTCCATGATATGATAGCGCAGCAGGAAGGCGTAGATGCTCTCGGTCATCGTGCTCAGCAGACCATTGCGGATGAAACCGCAGATGGTGAGACCCATGAAGAAATGCTGGAAGGGCATCAGCTCTTCGAGATAAAGCGTCATGGTGACAAAGAAGATGGTATAGCCAAACGAACGGAGGAACGTCGGCACGATGAGCATCTCGAAGTTGAGTCCGGGATACACGATGAAGTACATCGCCACCTGGTAGCTCAGCAGCAGGGCGAAGCCTATCGTCAGCAGACGGGTATAGGCCTGCCGCGTCATCTTCATCCACCACAGACAGAACAGACAGCCGGTGACATTGCCAACGATGGTAATGAGGTTGAGCGGTGCGGTTGTCATCATGCCCCAGTGCGCTATGCTGCCCGTGAATGCATTTTGCAGTACCTGCGGTGTGGCATTCATCACCTCAGCCACGGCAAACATACCGAGTATCGGCAATAATGTCTTGTAGCGGAAGGCCTTCGGGTCGATATAGGGGTGATGGATGTGGCGCATGCGGCTGACTGCAAAGTAAGCCGTGATGACCGTTGCCACGACCACGCCGCGCCACAGACGGCTGTCCCACCAATTGTAGTGTTCACCATAATGGAACAGCCATATCAACTCCAACAGCGTGACCGACCAGAGTACGCCACCAAGCCAGTCGATGGACAGGAAAGGAAGCGGACGCATGAAGCGGAAGTGGCGGGTGCAGGTCCACAGAAAAAGCCATACGACCAGCAGCAACGCAATGACAAACCACTGCATCGTCTGCCAGGAGTCGCCGAAATAGGTCAACTGGGACGATACCCAAGCTCCGCCACTCATGTCGCCTAAGACAACGATGTAGAGCAACGGGAAGAAGATGCGGAAGTCGCGGCGAGGAGTCATCCACAACTGGATATTGCTGAAGATCTCAAATGTCGCCATGAGCTTCAAATAACAGCACACAAACGACAGAAGGCAGAGCAACGGCAATGTGACGTGGACATCGGTGAAATTGAACAGTGCCAGCGTCAACAGGATGCAGATGATCATTCCGCCGACCGAAAACAGCTCTAAGCTGCGGTTGGTGAAACGGAACTTCATGCGGAACAATACCGGGAACGGCATTGCCACGCCTACGACTCCACAAAGGAAGATGAACGTGATGTCCTCACGCATGAGTCCTGTGGAGCCCACCATCTGCGATACTGAGCCCATGTAGATGGTGTTGACAAGTTGGAAAATAACGGCGCACACCAGGTAGAGCCATGGCTGGAGCTTCTTGGGAATGAAGTCCTTCAGCATGGGCATGGCAAAGGGGCGCCCTATCATTGGATCTGCCATAGTCTTGAATCGTTTTAGTATTTCACCTCCGTCTCCACATTCAGACCGCTGAGCAGCTTCTTGATGTCCTCGGCTTTGTTGTCGCCGGTGAGCTCTATTCTCACCGGTATGCGCTGCTCCACTTTGACAAAGTTGCCCGTAGCATTGTCAACGGGGATGTTGTCCATAGCGGCACCGGAGGCTGAGGAGACGGCGACCACCTTGCCTTGATAGGTAATGCCGGGAATGGCATCGCAGGTGAACGAGACGGACGCACCATTCTTGATATGACGGAGCTGTGATTCGCGGTAGTTGGCAATCACCCAGACACTGTTCTGGTCGACGATGTTCACCATGAGCTGTCCGGGCTGCACCAACTGTCCCACATAGATGTTCTTTCTGCCGACATATCCGTCGCAGGGAGCCGTGATGACAGTATAGGAGAGATTAAGCCGTGCCAGGTTCAGCTGTGCCTCAGCCACGCTCTCCCCGGCATGGCTCTGTCCGAGGCGCTGGCTTTGCTCTCCGCTCACACTGGCTGTTGCAGTGCGGCTTGCGGCAGCCTGTGACAGTCGTGCTTGTGCAGCCTGCCAGCGGCTGCGCGATTCCTCATAACGCGTCTTGGCATTGTCGTATTGCTGCGGTGTGACGGCTCCCTTGGCCAGCAACGCTGCATAGCGGTCGTAGTCGCGCTTGGCATTGTCCATGCTGACCTTGGCCTCGCTGATGCCGGCATTGGCCACGCGCATGCCCTCGCTGGCCACGCTGACATTGCGGCTGATGGTATGCATGCCCGCACTCACGGCACCACTGCCACGCTTTTGGCCACGAAGGGAGGCCTCAGCCTGAGCCAGTGCCAGACGATACTCGGCATCTTCGAGGATGACGAGCGTGTCGCCCTTGTGGACATATTGGAACTCATGGAAGCGAATCTCCTTGATGAAGCCTTGTACACGGGTGTTGACGGGCGTCATGTTGCGGTGGACCATGGCGTTGTCGGTATATTCCTTGCGGCCGAAATGGATGAAACGGCTGCAAACATAAGCCAGCCCAAGGACGAGCAAAGCGATGACAACGATATTGTAAGCTCTTAAAACCTGTTTTCTCTTATTCATGATGTGATTGGAATTCTATATAAATATAATGTGTAGTTTTCTATGTCCTCTGTCGTTTACAACTCTCCGGCAATATACTTCATCTTGTAATAAGCATAAGCGATATTGATGCGGGCATCCACCTCGGCGAGTTCCGCGTCCAGCCGCATGTTGCTTGCGTCGATCATGTCGGTGACGAGCGCAAGCTGATTGATGTACCGGTCGTTGACGACTTCAAAGTTTTGCCGGGCGAGCTCCACGCTTTTCTGTTGGGTTTGCAACTCCACGTAGCTCTGCTGATAGTTGGTCCATGCAGCCTGCATCTGATTGCCAACGAGCTCCTGAGCTACCGTCTTCCTCTCCTGAGCCTCGCGCACTGCCACCTTGGCTGCACGCAACTTCTTGTTGCTCTTGAAGAGTGAAGACACTGGGTAGGAGACACCTACGCCGACATACCATATATTCAGATTCTTATTGACGGGTGGCAATTCGAAGGTGATGGGACCATTGAAATTGTTCTGTGCCACCACCGCCACTTTGGGCAGCAGCTCGCTCTTTGCCAATTTCTCTTTCTGACCAGCCATTTGCTCATCTACCGAGGCCATGCGCAAAGTTGGACTCGACATGGCGACTGACTGCCACTGAGCCTGGGCGTCACGGGCAAACGTCTTGTCGGCAACATGCTCCGTGGGGACAATAGAGTCGGAGGTGGCAATGCCCAAAGAGACGCAGAGCTGATGGTTGACGATGGCGCGCTGGTTGCGGAGCTTGGTCAACTCGAGCTGTAAAGTCTGCATCTGCAACTCATAGCGCGTGATGTCGTTCTTCAGGGCGACACCCTGACGATGCCGCGCCTCGATGTCGCTGATGATCTTTTTGGTCAGTTCGATGTTGCTCTTCACCACCTGCTCACGATTGGCAATCTTTTCCAAGTCGAGATATTGGCTCAAGGCCAGGAAGCGTTGCTGCTGGATGGTGAGGTCGGAGGCGATGCCTGCTTTTTCAAGCCCCAGCTCCGACATCTTGATGCCGGCGGTCAGCGCACCACCGCTATAGATGGTCTGACTGGCATCGACGATGAACTGATTGCCGAAATGGGGAGAATGCAATCCGTGCACCTCGCTGAAATCGCGGTCAGTGAGCAAGGCGTTGCCAATGAAACTCGCTGAGAGTTGGGCATTGATGTCGGGAAGTCGCTGGCTTTTTGCCGCTTCGACATCATGGCGAGCAGCCTCTATGCTGGTTTTGCTGACACGCACACAGCTGTTATTGGTATCGATGAGCGTAAATAAGCCTTGAATGTCCAACGGACGTGAGTTCTGGGCATGAAATACCTGAATACCGACTGTAGCAAGGACTACAGCCATGATCAATCTTTTCTTCATTCCTATTAATAATTCTGCTTTGATGTCACTCTATAAAATCGGGTGCAAAGTTACAATGATTTCTGGCAAGGGCATGAAACATAAAATCACATCGTTTTGACAAAAACGGAACTATATGAATTTATTTTTGTAATTTTGCAGCAAAAAGAGGAAGTAAGAACATCAACAGCTGATATGAAGACGAGCACCGATTTCCGAGAAATAAAGAAAACAGACTTGCAGATGGATGAGCATGCCATCGGCTTCGGAGCAATGCTGCTGTGCAAAAGTGGAAAGGCGGAAATACAGATTAATTTTGGGCAATGGCAATTGTCAACCGACAGTTTTATATCTTTCTTTCCCAACGACATCATCTTGTGGAAAAACGCCACGGATGACTTCTCGGCTGAGGCCATTGTTTACACGGCCGAAGTCCTGCGCGCTGCCAGCATGAACATAGAGCATGAGATATACAGGGAATTGCGCGACGAACGCGTCTGCTCCAACGACGGATTGATTCAAAATGTGGTGAAAGCGCTCTTCAGCATGTTCCGCTTCTACTATAACGATCCATATATCCCGTCTGTTGACAAAATCACGGCGCACCTCGTACAGGCTTTCTTTATTGGCTTCGCCGATTTCATGCGGTATCATCCCGACAGCTTTCAGACGCTGACAAAGACTACTTCACGCAGCCGACAGCTGTTTGCGCGATTCATGCAGCTGCTTGAGGAGAAATATCAGGAGGGCCATGAGGTGGTGTACTATGCCTCACAAATGAACATCAGTACCAAGTATCTTGGCAAGATAGCTCGGGAGCAGACTGGGCTAACGGCCAAGCATCTCATCAATGATTATCGCGTGCAGCAATTAAAACTCGCACTTAGCACGACGACAATGAGTCTGAAGGAGGTCACCCATGCTTTCAACTTCTCCGACCAGTCTGCGCTTACGAGGTATTTCAAAGCGCATACTGGACAGAGCCCTAAGGACTATAGGAAATAGCATCTATCAATTTATATAGGCTTTTTCTCCAGCAAGACAAATTGGACATTCATTGCTTTGCCTCCTCCAGTTTCTCTTGCTTCCGGGCATAAATCTTCGCCACGACCGCCCCGCTGACATTATGCCATACGGAGAAGATGGCACCGGGGACGGTGGCCATCGGATACATGGCGAAGTGGACGGTAGCTAATGAGCTGGCAAGGCCGGAGTTCTGCATGCCCACCTCAATAGAGATGGCAGAGCATTTATGGTGAGGTAGACGGAGCACACGGCCAACAAGATAGCCCAGGCTCAGACCACAGATATTGTGCAGCATCACGACAAGGACGATGAGCAGACCGCCAGTAAGCAACTTTGGGGCGTTGGCGCTGACGATGATGCCGACAATCAACGCGATCATCACCGAGGAGAAGGCGGGCAGGAAGGCTGCCATACGCTGCGTCTGCTTGGGGAACAGCTTCTTAAAGACAAAGCCGAGGATGATGGGCAGAATGACCACCTCGATGATACTGAGGAACATGCCGAGGGCATCGACATGGACACGCTCGCCAGCATAGAGCAGGGTAAGCAGAGGGGTGAGTATCGGCGCCAGCACTGTGCTGACCGTTGTCATGCCCACAGACAGCGCGAGGTCGCCTTTGGCAAGATAGGTCATGACGTTAGAGGCAGTACCGCCTGGACAACACCCTACGAGGATGACGCCGATGGCCAACTCATCGCTCAGGCCAAAGAGACGTGACAACAAAAAAGCAGTCAACGGCATGATGATGAACTGTGCCAGGCTGCCGATGATAATGTCTTTCGGACGGGTGAAGACCACCTTGAAGTCATGCGGATCGAGGGTCAGGCCCATACCGAACATCACCAATCCGAGGAAGGGTGTTATCCAAGAAGTTGAAATCCAGTTGAATGATGCCGGCACCATGAGCGCCATCGCGGCTACCACGATGACGATCAGTGCCATATACTGTGAGATGAAATTGCAAATCTTGCTAAGCATGTTGTGTTATCCCTTTCTATATTTTTACCTTTTCTCTCCACTTTGTTATTTATTGCAGGACAAAAGTACAAAATAATATCTGAACGGGCAAAAAATAAGCATCATATTATTTTTTGAATCATATTACTCCGCCGCCTCATGAAGCATCTTCCTTATCGTCTTGACCGCACTGCCAACATGGATTGTACGGCTACCGACAACAAGATGAGTGCGATGCCTCCCCAGAAAGCTGCCGAGAACTCTCCGGCTTCACCAAACAACAACATGGCCAGGGTGATGGTGTAGATGGGCTCAAGGTTATAGCTCAGGTTGACGGTAAAAGCTGAGATTGAACGCAAGGCTTGCAGTTGGAGCAGGAAGGGCCCAATGGTGAACACTGAGGCAAAGATGAGCAGGGCTATCAGGTCATGGCTGGGTGGCAATACGACAGCCTTAGGTGCTGCTATGCCATAGGCGAGGGTGGCCATGGCAAGGATGATGCCACCGCCCGTGAGTTCATAGAGCAGCATGGTACTGCTTGCACGACCCGTGGAAGCCTGCACTCGTTTGCTGAGCACTGAGAAGAATGCATAGAGCAGTGACGAGAGACAGCCCACGACGATGCCGGCACGGTAGCGTACATCGAAGCCGAAGATGAGCATGATGCCACAGACGGTGAGCAGGCTGAGCAACAGCTCACGCCACGAGGGCCGGTGCCGTCCGATGATGGGTTCGATGATGGCTGTAAAGAATCCTACCAGGGCAAAGCAAACCGCACCGATGGACACGTTGGCCATCTTGATGCTGCCATAGTAGCACACCCAGTGCACGGCCAAGAGTACGCCGCAGCCCATCATCATCGCTACCTGACGCCAAGGCAAACGATGGAGTCCATACTGGGGAGGCATTTATGACGCTTTCCGTCAGAAAAAGTATGCGTATGAAATGTTCCGCAGCCAATCTCCGGCAAGCCTCCAACATCCGTTGGCAGAATGCGGACCGATGATATTCCTTGCTCATGAAATGTCACAATTCTCCGATAAGGATGTAGTGGTATTCAGTAACTGTGACTCCATCCGCCTTTCTATCTACGATGGAACAAAAACATGGACCAAACCTGTGGTACATGCCAAAGGGCATATGCCGAACGCACCTGTCATCTTCGAAAATGTATGGGATTTCTGGGAAGCACGCGAGTATAGTTATAAGCAAAAAAACTGGCAGAAAGTAAATATGGTGGCAGAAGGAATTATAGACGGTAAAGTGGTTTGCACCTATAAGCGGATGCCGTCACGCCGCAGCACGAAGTTGCGTATGTATGTGGATACGGAAGGAAAGCAATTGGTGGCAGACGGTTCGGATTTTATCGTAGTAGTGGCCGAAGTGACGGATGATAGCGGTAATGTGCGCCGTCTGGCAAAAGAAAATATCGTATTTACTGTAGAAGGTGAAGGACGAGTTATAGGGGATGCCTCTATCAATGCCAATCCGCGCACGGTGGAGTTTGGCTCTGCTCCCGTATTGATCCGTTCTACCCGCAAGCCCGGCAAAATAAAGGTGAAGGCCCATGTGCAGTTTGAAGGAACGAATGCACCGGTTGCTACGGAAATAGAATTAGAAAGTATTCCGTCAGAACTGCCTTTCTGTTATACGGAGGAGGAGACGGATGCCCAATCAGCCGGAGCAGGACTGGCCGGAAGCCCTGTTAGAACAGAAAGAATGGCGGGGGAAGTTGTGCTGACAGAAGAGGAAAGGCAAAAAGTATTGATGGAGGTGGAGAGACAGCAAACTGAATTCGGTACGGAGAAGTAATATAGATAGAACGCGGACTTATCTCGTTCCAATCTAACCAATAATTGGTATTTAACTAATTTCAATTTAAGTACCAACGGATTTTTTCTTATCTTTGATCTCGGTTTGAAGAAAACTAAATACTTATGAAGAAATATATACTTATTATACTTTGTTGCCTGACAAGCTTTCCTCTGTGGTCATATAATGTGAATATGATTGTGGAACATTATTCTGTAGATCAAGGGCTTCCTAATAATACGGTAAACTGTACCTTGAAAGACAGAGATGGCTTTATCTGGTTCGGAACCTGGTATGGCTTATGTTGTTTCGATGGAGTGAAGTTTAAAACATTCAATAAACAGGAGCACGATTCGGATGTGCCGCCACGTAAGATCCAGCGCATAGTCGAGGATAAAAACGGGTATATATGGGTAAAGACCATTGACCGTAAGTTGTATGTCTTCAATAAAGTGACCGAATGTTTTCATGCTGTTTATGATGACATGAAGAACTATTCGGAGAATATTCAGGTGATAAAATTACAAAATACGGCCGAGGGGGATGTGTTGTTGCTGACCAAAGATAAAAATCTGTTGTTGGCCGGGGTAGATGAAAAGGGGCAGGTAACTATCAAGATTCTGTTCGACTCTCGGGACGAGATAAACAAGCATGATTATACACTGAAACACCATGTCCTGTGCGAAACGGAGGAATATATCAGTTGGATAGGAACTGATTATAAGGTGTCTGCC
>OKRY01000161.1_pt1 | contig 45942 bp, 55 predicted proteins | sample 1601121 | NCBI WGS metagenome assembly OKRY01 (sample SAMEA3541546, study PRJEB24748) | human gut metagenome | biome: human gut; feature: human-associated habitat; material: faeces | place: China | collected 2012
GATCTATATGAATATCCGAACCGGACATCCGGAGCGGATTCCGAAGCTGATTGAAGATTTTCGTGGCGAGCTGACGTTCAAAGCGGATGGGGTGCAGCCATGTTTTATCTATGAGAAGAAGAGAAGAAATCTGAAAGAGAAGCAGACAGACGCATTGGAAAGTACAAAAAATGTGTTAAATGGGTTGAAAGGATTGATAGGCGGAGAAAAAAGCGGTATAATTGACCCATTAAGCAAATAAAGGCAGGTTAGGATAAATGAAAAAAAGAGCATTAATATTAGCACTGGCAGGAATTATGGCAGCATCACTTATCGGATGTGGATCACTGAAGGACGATGCAGTAGTCGTAAAAGCAGGGGATGAAGAGATTACGGCATGCTCTTGTCGTTGGTCGTGCCGGATGATTTGGCATACCATTTTACACTGCCTTTCCATAAGACATCTTTTTCGCCGTGGCGCATTCTGTCTATATAGAGTTTCAGTTCTTCGTAAGTGTTGACCGGTGATGACTGTCTGTAGGTCATAGAGACTCTGCAGAAAGAAGGGTATCGTTTCATCTCCTTGGAGCAGTATCTCGGTATGCCGAGGACCCAGCTCATGCCGGCATTACCAAAGGGTGAGACTTACTATGCCATGCAGGCCAACCTGACTTTGGCGGAGATTATCTATCATGCCAGCGACTTCCTTACGGCACTCTTCGTCGTCTTCCTCGTCCTTGGCTTCCTGCGCTTAGGCTTCATGTATTATCTCATGGTCAAGGAGAAGCGTTTGGAGCGTCGCCGCAACTATCCTGCTTTGACGAAGGATAATGCTCCGCACGTGTCCATCATTGTGCCGGCATATAATGAGGAAGTGAACTGCGTACGCACGGTAGAGACGCTGTTGCGCGAGGACTACCCGTCGTTTGACATCATCTTCGTCGATGACGGCAGCAAGGACCATACCTTGGAGCGCATCCATCAGGCCTTTGACGGCAACAGCCGCGTGCGTATTCTTGGCAAGCCCAATGGTGGTAAGGCTTCGGCGCTGAACTATGGCATTGCCCATACTGATGCTGACTTTGTGGTGTGTATCGATGCCGATACACAGCTACGCCCCGATGCCGTAAGCAAGCTGATGCAGCATTTCCTCCTCGACAAAGAGCACCGCATCGGAGCCGTGGCCGGAAATGTCAAGGTCGGCAACCAGCGCAATATGCTCACACGGTGGCAGGCCATAGAGTATACCACGAGTCAGAACTTCGACCGTATGGCCTATTCTTATATCAATGCCATCACCGTGGTGCCCGGTGCCATTGGCGCCTTCCGCAAGGAGGCTATCGTCAAGGCTGGTGGACTGACCACCGACACCTTGGCCGAGGACTGCGACCTCACCATGCGTATCAACGAGGCAGGATATGTCATCGAGAATGAGAACTATGCCGTGGCTATGACAGAAGCGCCGGAGAATGTGCGGCAGTTTGTCAAGCAGCGCGTGCGCTGGTGCTTTGGCGTCATGCAGACGTTCTGGAAGCACCGCTCCTCGCTCTTCAATCCCAAGAAGAAAGGCTTTGGCTTGTGGGCTATGCCCAACATGCTCATCTTCCAGTATATCATCCCGACCTTCTCGCCGTTGGCCGATGTTATGATGTTCATTGGTCTCTTCTCCGGCAATGCCTTGCAGATATTCCTCTACTATCTGCTCTTCCTTGCCGTCGATGCCAGTGTGAGCATTATGGCCTACATCTTCGAGCATGAGAGCTTGTGGGTGCTGCTGTGGATTATCCCGCAGCGCTTCTTCTATCGTTGGATCATGTATTATGTGCTCTTCAAGAGTTACCTCAAGGCTATCAAGGGCGAGCTGCAGTCCTGGGGTGTGTTGAAGCGTACGGGGCACGTGAAGATATAAAGGGTAACATGAAAATAAAAAAGAGGATAAACTGTGGTGCTTATCCTCTTTTTTGATACAATAAATATGTGATCGGCTCAGTCCGTGATGTGCCCCTTTGTCACGGCAAATTTGCCGCCGCCAGTGAGACAGAGCACGGCAGCACCAAGGAGATAGAGCATGGGAAGCTCGACGGCCCAGCCGCCGGTATTGGCGTCAACGGTGAAGAGCACAGGCAGATGGGCCATGAGGATGGCGACAGCCATGTTGCCCACCATGACGACAGCGGCCACACGTGTCCAGGCGCCTATCACAATCAGTATGGAGGCTATCAGCTCTGCGGCAACGGAGAAGTAGGCGATGAAGCCAGGCAGCCCCATGCCGGCTAACATACCCTCGATGCCGGAGACGCCATAGATGACCTTGTGGATGCCATGGAAGAGCATGAGACCGCCGACGGTGAGGCGGAGAAGCAGAAGACCTAAGTCGTTGCTGCGGAGAAAGTCTTTGTCGAATGTCATAAGTTGATATTTGCTTTGTAAATAAATAATGTCATTGTTAGAGTTCGCTGATAAGAGCGTCGGCCTCCTGCTGCAGGTGGGCTCTGTCCTCATCGGTGAGGACAAGCTTATTGCTGGTCCAGCACTCCGGCTGCAGGGCTATACCGGTCTGTACATCGAGGACGTCAGCCTTGATAAACGCCAACAGGTCGGTGAGCTTCTTGCGGCACTGTGAGGTTGCAGCCTTGCCACCGGCTCCGCTGAGGGCTACCTTCTTGCCGTTGATGCAGGTCGGTGTGGCATAGTCACCGGGCGTGACAGGGCGTGAGAGCCAGTCGAAGAGGTTCTTGACCAGTCCGGGGTAGCTGAAGTTATATTCCGGGGTGAATACCCACAGGGCATCGGCCTCGCTGACAGCCTTGCGGACGCGTGCCACCTCAGCATGTTCCGGGACTTCCTCGTCCTGGTTGACGAAAGGCAGTGAGGTGTAGTCGAGGTATGCTATCTCAGCCTTACCCTGTAACAGGGCCTCGGCCTCTTTAGCTAACTGGCGGTTGAAAGACTCCTTACGGAGAGAACCGACGACGAACAAAATCTTTTTCATAGTGGTAATCTTTGAAGTGAATAATCTCTCTTTGCATCAGAAGGCATGGGGCCTGCTGATTGATGTTTGCAAATTTACGAAATGTCTTCGTAAATCTATGCTATTTCCTATAAAGAGTTTGTAAAAATTGCATTTTTTTCATTCCCGTTTCTGCCCTTGCCCAATAACCCTTCGATACCAGGACTCCTCTTCCGCGTCTGTAACAGCCTGATATTCTTTTAATATCCTGTCGATACGGTCCACGTCGGCAGGGATGGGCTGCTTGGCCTTTGTCCTGGCCGCTAAGCTCTTTCTTATCTCATAGGCAGCGCGCGTAGGGTTGGAAAGCAGTAACAGCTCGGCTAAGCGGTGGCGGTAGCCGGCGCGGAAAATTTCGCGTGGGGTATTGAGGATAGCCAGGCACAGCAATCGTGTCTTCTCCGTCTCGTCATTGGTGAGGGCGGCCAATTCGCCGTAGAGATAGCCATCGTGGTAGCGTTCTAAGAGACGGCGGTAGATGTTGATAGCCTGAGTCTTCAGCTTCACCCTGACATAGAGTTGTGCTAAATGCCGCAGGTTGTCCTTGTTGCTCGGGTTGATTTGCAGAGCTTTGCGGAAGAAAGGCATTACGGCTTTGATATACCTGTCGTTTCTGTTGGCAAGATTGCCCATGAGCCGGTTGGTGATGCGCTGCCCCAAAGAGGGTATGATACGGCCTTCCCGACGCTCGCCCTCCCAGTCGCTGTCGGCTAACCGCATGGCGTAGGGCACGAAATAAGCAAGGTTGAAAGCAGGGATGACCTTGTCTAAGGCTAAGGCATCATGAAGGATGGCCTTGTTGGCGGCAAGGTCGTTGTCGGTGATGAGAGGGTAGATTTGCGTCATGCGGTACAGGCACCGCCGCGCTGTCAGCGTGTCCTTGAGGCGCAGGGCATCCTTGAAAGCATCGTTGAGGTTCCAGAATTCCTTTTCCATAATATCCCTTTTTGCAAAAGTAAGGAAAAAAAAGGAAACAGACTCGCCTCTTGACAAATATTTTAATAACTACTTTTTATAAAGGTCGGCATGGGTACCAGTATCCATAAAATAGAGTGTTAGTTCTTTGTCGTTTTGGTCCCATAACAATAGCCAGTCTGGTGTTATGTGACATTCCCACACGCCTTTAAGTTTCCCATGCAGCTGATGAGGTAGATATTTCTCAGGAAGACGGCCATTCTGTTCAAGCAAGTGATAGACTTCATCGAACAGAGACATATCAAAGTGCCGTTTCTTACAAAGTTTATATGACTTCTTAAATGAGGTAGAGAAAAAGATCTTGTATTTCATTCGTCAAGCCATTTTTTTGCTTCTTCTAATGAATTAAAGCTATATGTCTCTTCCTTGCCTTCACGAATAGCTTTGATGTGCTTTACAACATCATCTTTAAGATTATCCGTTGTTTCCTCTTCGAGGAGCCGTCTAACAAAGGCTTTTCTTACTTTTTTAGGCTGGCTCTTGAAAAGGGCCCATAATGCATCAAGAGGAGAAACTTGGGTGTTTGATATTTGTAGCGTTGCCATAGTCTTTTTTGGTTACAAAGATAAAGAAATTCTTTAGAAGAAACAAACTTTGCGCTTGATTTTTCTCTGTCATCCCTATCTGTTTTCACATAGCCCCAATAATAGGTAGTGGTGTTACTCCGTCAGGATTATAGTGCGAGAAATAAGAAAAAGCTCACCTTTCGTAGGGACTTAGTACGATGCCGTACAAGGTATTCCAGCCGCCTCTACCATAGCCTTGATGCGGTCGAGCTCAGCGTGAGAAGCCTTGAGGAGGTTCTTGTCAGGTGTCTCGCGGTCGATGGTGTAGACCATGACTTCGGCGGGCTTGATGTCCTTGACGGCCTGGAGCCAGGGCAGGACATATTCGTCGCCGGTGTTGTCAGTGCCGTCGCCCTTCATAAACATCGTCTGGATGATGACATGACCATGGAACCATTTCAGATTCTCTATGACCTGCTTGACATCGTAGGTGGGCTGTGTGGGGCGGTCTACGCGGCGGATATAGTCGGCGTTGACAGTGTCGAGCTTGAGGATGTTGTTGTCAACTTTCAGCAGAGCCTGGCGCACCTTCTCACGTCCGGCAAAGGTGGAGTTGCTCAGCACGCTGATTTTCGCATCGGGGCACCATTTGTCGCGCAGACGGATGGTGTCGTCGATAATCTCGGCAAAATGGGGGTTGCCCGTGGGCTCGCCATTGCCGGCAAAGGTCAGCACGTCGGGGTGCTCACCGTCGTTGTGCATCTTGATGAGCTGGCGCTCCAAAGCCTCGGCTACCGTCTCACGAGTAGGGTAGGGGGTGTGGGTGCGGTGGTCGGCATTGAAACCGCATTCGCAATAGAGGCAGTCGAAAGTGCATATCTTACCGTCTGCCGGCATCAGGTTGATGCCCAGACTCAGGCCCAGCCGACGGCTGTGAACGGGACCGTAGATGGGAGAAGGATAGATAACAGTGCTCATAATGTTTGCTTTTTGCTATGCAAAAGTAATGCCTGAGAAGTCCTTTGTTGCTCAAAGCCTTTTATTTTTTCATCTTTACAGTTAAGGCTTGTTAATCGTGCTTCCTTTCATGATTGTTTTTGTAATTTTGCAACAAATTTGCGTTATTATTGCCAAATCAGTAATGAAGAAGAAACATGTAAAGAGCACTGGCCGCTCAGGGCGCCTTCAGATGGTGACCTTATGCATCAGCACGGCGATGGTGCTTATCCTGCTTGGCCTGGTGGTGTTTTCCACGTTGACGGGTCGTAACCTCTCTGCCTATGTCAAGGAGAATCTTGCCGTGACAATCATGCTCGACCAGGACATGAACGACAACGAGGCCCAGACCATCTGCCGCAGTGTGGCGCAGCGGCCCTATATCAAGAGCATAAAGTTCATCAGCAAGGATTCGGCACTCCGTGATGCTGCCAAGGAGATGGGGGCTGACCCCGCCTCTTTCACTGATGGTGTCAACCCGTTCTCTTCTTCCATAGAGCTGACGCTCAAGAGTGACTATGCCAACAATGACTCCCTGCAATGGATTTCTGCTGAGCTGAAGAAATATCATAAAGTTTCAGAAATCACATATCAGAAAGATCTTATCGACGCTGTCAACCGCAACCTCACGAAGATAGGTGTGGCCTTGCTGGTCATCGCGGCGTTACTCACCTTCGTCTCTTTCTCGCTTATCAACAACACCGTGCGCTTGGGTATCTATGCCCGTCGCTTCTCTATCCACACGATGAAGCTCGTGGGTGCGTCGTGGACGTTCATCCGTCGGCCTTTCGTTTGGCAGGCTGTGGGCATCGGACTTATCGCCGCTCTGCTGGCCTGTCTGGTGCTGGCGGGAGGCATGTACGCCCTCTATCGCTACGAGCCGGAGATAGTGACCATTGTCACCTGGCGCGAGATGGCGATAACGGGTGGCTCGGTTTTTCTCTTCGGTATCATCATCACGGCTATCTGCGCTAATATCTCAGTGAACAGATACCTCAAGATGAAGGCAGGAGAGCTCTACAAAATCTAAGGAAAATATTAATTTTTATATGGCCATAAAGTCCGGTTGGCAGTCTCCTTTATTCAGGCTGCGTCGGACTTAGGCACAACGACTATGGAAAACAGAAAGAATTATGCATTTGACCGCACCAACTTCATCCTGTTGGGCGTCGGTTTTGCTATCGTCGTCATCGGTTTCATACTTATGAGTGGGGCCAGTTCTACGGAACAGGCCTTCAACCCCGACATCTTCAGCTTCCGCCGCATCAAGGTGGCGCCGGTGGTGTGCTTCATAGGCTTCATCTCTATGATTTACGCTATCATCAGAAAGCCGAAGGACATTACCAACACTAACGCTAACTCAGAGACAAAGGAATAATGACGCTTCTCCAGACGATTATCATAGCTTTCGTGGAGGGACTCACGGAGTTCCTGCCCGTGTCCTCTACAGGCCACATGCTCATTGCCGAGAACCTCCTCGGTGTCGAGAACTCTGCTTTTGTCAGAGCTTTCACGGTTATCATCCAGTTTGGTGCCATCCTCTCTGTAGTGGTGCTCTATTGGAACCGTTTCTTCCGTCTCGACCACACCCCCGCCCCCGCGGGCAGCAGCAAGTGGCAGCAGATCAAGCATAAATGGTATTTCTACTGGCTCCTCATCGTGGCCTTCATCCCTACGGGCGTGATAGGCTTCGTGGTGAAGAAGAGCGGTATGATAGACTTCATGCTCACGCCTGAGAATGCCATCTGGATAGTGCCGGTGATGCTCGTCATCGGTGGTATCTTCATGCTCTTCTGCGACAGGATTTTCAACAAGGGCCGTGAGGAGAATGCCATCACTGAGCGCCGTGCTTTCTGGATAGGTCTCATCCAGTGCTTCTCTATGATACCGGGCACGAGCCGTAGCATGGCCACCATCGTGGGTGGTATGTGCCAGAAGCTTACGCGCCGTCGCGCCGCTGAGTTCTCCTTCTTCCTCGCCGTCCCCACCATGGCGGCCGCCACGGGTCTCGACCTCTTGGAACTCTTCGTCGGCAGCAACGCTGTGGGCACCTCCTGGGCCACTACCGACAATATCATCATGCTCATCGTGGGCAGTGTCGTAGCCTTCATCGTGGCGCTTCTCGCCATGAAATGGTTTGTCGACTTCCTATCGAAATACGGCTTCAAGTGGTTTGGTATCTACCGTATCATCGTGGGCGGCTTCATCCTCATCTGGATGTTGACGGGCCACAGCATGGTGATGTTCAGCTAATATGGATTTTATCAAAGGCGAGATTATCGCTATCGACAAGCCCTACCGCATGAGCAGCTTCGGAGCCCTGGCCCATATCCGTTACCTGCTCTCGCAGCATGTGGGGCAGAAGGTCAAGGTGGGACATGCCGGCACCCTGGACCCGCTGGCCACGGGTGTCCTCATCCTCTGTACCGGGCGTTGCACGAAACAGATAGAGGAGCTCCAGGCTCACACCAAGGAATATACGGCGACCTTGCAGCTCGGTGCCACTACCGACAGCTACGACCTGGAGCATAGCGTCAACCACACCTATCCCTGGCGCCATATCACGCGTGAGATGGCCGAGGCGACCTTGCAGCGTTTCGTCGGCGACATCGACCAGGTGCCGCCAACCTACAGCGCCGTGAAGGTGGACGGCAAACGGGCGTATAAATATCGTCGCAACGGCGAGAGCGTGGTCTTGAACCCCAAGCGCATACATATCGAGGAGATAGAGCTCACCGACTTCGACAGCGACAACGGGCGCATGTCCATTAGGGTGGTCTGCGGCAAGGGTACCTACATCCGGGCCCTGGCGCGCGACATCGGCTTTGCCCTGAACAGCGGCGCTTATCTCACGGCGCTCAGACGCACACGCGTCGGCGACATAACAATTAAAGACTGTATAGATTTTGACCACTTCAGTGAGTGGCTTTTGAATATATGAAGTTATCACAATTTAAATTTGATTTGCCTCAGGAGCTTGTTGCTCTCTATCCGCACAGCATCGTGCGTGAGTTTACAAATGATGATGGTACCAAAGGCTCGTTCCGCGTCTACCGCCGTGATGAGTCGCGTCTGATGGTGCTTCACCGCAAATCTGGTGAGATAGAACTCTATAAGAAAGACGCCAAAGGCCATCCCATAGAAGGCGAGTATCTCGACTTCCGTAATGTCATCGACTATTTCGGTGAGGGCGACACCTTCGTCCTCAACGACACCAAGGTCTTCCCCGCACGTCTCTATGGCACGAAGGAGAAGACGGATGCGAAGATAGAGGTCTTCATCCTCCGCGAGCTGAACGAGGAGACACATCTCTGGGATGTCCTCGTGGAGCCGGCACGTAAGATTCGTATCGGCAACAAGCTCTTCTTCGATGATGCCGGCGTCATGGTTGCCGAGGTCTATGACAACACCACCAGCCGTGGCCGCTCCCTTCGTTTTCTCTACGACTGTTCCCACGAGCAGTTCGTCCACGACCTCTTTGCCTTAGGCGAGGCTCCACTGCCCGTCTATGTCCTCAATGGTCGCCCTGCTGAGCCGAAGATGGAGCTCATGCACGTCCACTCCCATGCCACCAAGGAGGACATGGAGAACTTTCAGACCATCTACGCTCGCCATACGGGTGCTGTCACGGCGCCTGCCACAGGCTTGCACTTTAGCCGTGAGCTGATGAAGCGCATGGAGATAAAGGGCATCAACACGGCCTTCATCACCCTGCACTGTAGTTTGAGCAACTTCTCACAGATAGAAGTCGAGGACCTCTCCAAGCATAAGATGGACTCCGAGGCCATGACGGTGACCAAGGAGGCTTGCGACATCGTCAATGCCACCAAGCGCGCCGGGCACCATATCTGCGCCGTCGGTTGCAGCACGGCGAAGGCTACGGAAACAGCCACGGGAACAGACGGATTCCTGAAAGAGTATGACGGATGGACTTCGAAGTTCATCTTCCCGCCTTACGACTATCAGCTTGCCGACAGCATGGTGGCTAACTTCTACCATCCTGAGTCGACACTCGTCATGTCCACGGCAGCCTTCGGTGGCTATGAGAACGTCATGGAGTGCTATAACTTAGCTGTGAAGCACGGCTATAAGTTCGGATGCTTCGGCGACAGCCTGCTCATCGTCGACTGATGGCTACTGTATACCTTTCTTTAGGGTCCAATTTAGGCAACCGCCGCCGCATTGTCAAGGATGCCATTCAGATGATAGGGCAGAAGGTGGGACCGGTGCTCAGGCAGTCGTCGCTCATAGAGACGGACCCCTGGGGCTTCGAGTCACCCAATAAGTTCATCAACGCCTGCGTCTGCTGCCATACCGTGCTCTCGCCCCGCGAGCTGCTCCAAGCCACGCAACAGATAGAAAAGGTCATGGGACGCACGGGGAAGAGCACCAATGGCGAATACCATGACCGTATTATCGACATCGACATCCTTCTCTATAACGATGTCCATATCGATGAGCCGGACTTGAAGATTCCGCATCCGCTGATGAAGGAGCGTGACTTCGTCATGAAGCCGCTAAAGGAAATTTTGGAGTAGATTAATAGAAGTACTTCCGGGCTTTTTCTCTTCCGTACTCCCGCTCTCCCGTATGCATGGCATATGCCACAGACATCGCTGGCATTTGTCGTAGACTTCGCTGGCAAATGCCACAGATATCGGTGGCATTTGCCGCGTATGTTGCGAAGCATTGCGCTGAGGAATCTCCTTATCCGCACTCAGAAAAGAGGATATTGGTAATGAGGCGTTTAGCTATAAACGAAAAAAGGTAGAAAGACTTGCGTCTTTCTACCTTTTATAGTTTTTGTTTTGCCTGATGCCTTATCCGTTAGGATAAATAGGAAGCACGCGGCAGATTACTTTCTCAGACCGAGGGCCTTGATGATGGCACGGTAGCGGTTGATGTCGCGCTCCTTGAGGTAGCTGAGCAGACGACGACGCTTACCTACGAGCTGTGTCAGGGCGCGTGTGGTCACGTAGTCCTTGTGGTTAGCCTTGACGTGCTCTGTCAGGTGTGCGATACGATAGGTGAACAGTGCAATCTGAGCCTCTGCTGAACCTGTGTCTGTGGTACCCTTGCCGTACTTGCCGAAGATCTCGGTCTTCTTCTCTTTGTCTAAATACATTTTTAAAGTGATTAATTGTTTGGTGCATCAACGACATCCTTCTCTCGCCGGGAAGCCTTAATCACAACCCCCTACGAAGTCGAATGCTCCGGTTTTTCCGGAAATGCGGTGCAAAGTTACTAAAAATATGGAACTTAACAATGCTTTACCATATTTTTTTCGTAATTTTGCACCAGAATTAGCAAATACATTCATAGGCAAGGGCAGAATTCTGTGCAAGCAGATGGTTTCTGCCTCTAATCTCAAAGTAAAAAGATGCAAGACATTCGTAACATTGCAGTGATTGCGCACGTCGACCATGGAAAGACTACCTTGGTTGACAAGATGCTTATCGCCGGCAAGTTGTTCCGTGACGGACACGACGACAGCGGCGAAGTGCTCGACTCCAACGATCTGGAGCGTGAGCGAGGGATAACAATTCTTTCAAAGAACGTTTCGATACATTGGAAAGGAGTCAAGATAAATATTCTCGATACCCCGGGTCACTCTGATTTCGGTGGTGAGGTGGAGCGTGTGCTCAACATGGCCGATGGCTGTCTTCTCCTCGTCGACGCCTTCGAGGGTCCTATGCCGCAGACACGCTTCGTGCTGCAGAAGGCCCTGCAGATAGGTCTGAAGCCTATCGTCGTCGTCAACAAGGTCGATAAGCCCAACTGCCGTCCTGAGCAGGTCTATGAGATGGTCTTCGACCTGATGTGCGACCTTAACGCCACTGAGGACCAGCTCGACTTCCCCGTCATCTATGGTTCTGCCAAGCAGGGCTGGATGGGTCCGGATTATAAGAAGCCGACGGACAACATCGACTATCTCCTCGACAAGATTGTGGAGGACATCCCCGCTCCTAAGCGTATCGAGGGTACACCGCAGCTGCTCATCACCTCTCTTGACTATAGCAACTACACGGGTCGTATCGCTGTGGGTCGTGTCCATCGTGGCACGCTCAAGGACGGTATGAACATTACTATCTGCCATCGCGACGGCAGCCAGGAGAAGACGAAGATTAAGGAGCTCCACACCTTCGAGGGTATTACCCACAAGCGTGTCGACGAGGTGAGCAGTGGCGACATCTGCGCAGTCATCGGTCTGGAGAATTTTGAGATTGGCGATACCATCGCCGACTTTGAGAATCCTGAGCCCCTGCCTCCTATCGCTGTCGATGAACCTACGATGAGTATGCTCTTCACCATCAACGACTCTCCTTTTTTTGGCCGCGAGGGTAAGTTCTGCACCAGCCGTCAGATTAACGACCGCTTGCAGAAAGAGCTGGAGCGCAACATCGCCCTGCGTGTGGAGCCTGTCGAGGGCTATACCGACCGCTGGATTGTCAAGGGCCGTGGCGTTCTCCATCTCTCTGTCCTCATCGAGACCATGCGCCGTGAGGGCTACGAGCTTCAGGTGGGCCAGCCGCAGGTTATCTACAAGGAGATTGACGGTGTGAAGTGCGAGCCTATAGAGGAACTCGACATCAACGTCCCCCAGGAGTATTCTTCCAAGATGGTGGATATGGTGACCCGTCGTAAGGGTGATCTCACGGGTATGGACACCGAGGGCGACCGTGTCAACATCACCTTTGACATTCCGTCGCGTGGTATTATCGGCCTGCGCACCAATGTGCTCACCGCCAGCCAGGGTGAGGCTATCATGGCTCACCGCTATAAAGAGTATCAGCCTTTCAGAGGTGAGATCGTGCGCCGTACCAACGGTTCTATGGTCTCCATGGATACAGGCACAGCTTATGCTTATGCCATCGACAAACTTCAGGACCGTGGTAAGTTCTTCATCGACCCGGGTGAGGAGGTCTACGGTGGTGAGGTCGTCGGCGAGCATGTTCACGACAACGACCTTGTTGTCAACGTCTGCAAGGCTAAGCAGCTCACCAACGTCCGTGCTTCCGGTTCTGACGAGAAGGCACACATCGTGCCGAAGACAGTCATGAGCTTGGAGGAGTGCCTGGAGTATATCAAGGAGGATGAGTATGTGGAGGTTACTCCTAAGAGCATGCGCATGCGCAAGATTATCCTCGACCACCTTGAGAGAAAGCGCGCTAACAAAGACTAATGGATTATTCAATATAATGAGAAAGCATCGTGGAAGAGATTTCTGCGATGCTTTTTTTGTGTCTTCCTCCCCTGTAGTTAACTTGTTTATTTCTCTTGGAATCACTTGCTGTTCACGATAATTTTGCCTAACTTTGCGGTGAACAAAAATTTAGGGCTATGGTACGCTATCCGGTAGGAATACAGACATTTGAGAAAATCAGAAGTGGTAACTATTTGTACGTTGACAAGACAGCCGATTTGTTTCGGTTGATTCAGTCAGGAGAATATATTTTTCTGTCCCGTCCGCGCCGTTTTGGTAAATCTTTGCTTACAAGTACTCTTGAATGTTTTTTTCAAGGTAAGAAGGATCTTTTCCATGGGTTGGCCATAGAGCAGTTGGAGAAGGACTGGACGGAATATCCTGTGCTGCACTTCAGTCTTGCTACGGCCAAGCTCGGTTCTGTTGATGACTTGAATGTTCAGATTCGCATTCAACTGGAACGCAATGAGAAGCGTTACGGTATGCGTTCAGATATAACCAACGTCTCCGAACGATTCCAAAAGCTGATCACTTCACTCTTTGACAAGACGGGCAAGCAGGTCGTCGTCCTCATTGACGAATATGACGCTCCTCTGCTGACAGTTCTCCATGACCCTCAACGCTTAGAGCCCATGCGTACGGCTTTGCAGTCGTTCTATTCCCCGCTGAAGGATCTTGACCCTTACCTTCGCTTCGTCTTCATTACCGGTATCACCAAGTTCTCGCAGCTCAGCATCTTCTCGCAACTCAATAACTTGAGCAACATTTCCATGGATCCTAAGTTCTCCACGCTCGTCGGCTTCACGCAGGAGGAACTGGAGCGTGACTTCAAGGAAGGCATCCAGGGCATTGCCGACAACAATGGTCTGACTTATCAGAAGGTTTTGGAAAAACTCCGGACGCGTTACGACGGTTACCATTTTTCACGCAACGCTGAAGGTGTCTATAACCCCTTTAGCGTGTTGCAGGCCATGAGGACGGGATACATGGATAACTATTGGTTCGCCACGGGAACTCCGACCTTTTTGGTTCAGATGATGAAAAAGTTCAACACTTTCCTCCCCGCTCTTGACGGGAGCCGGGCCAAGGCGTCGGAGTTCGATGCGCCAACAGAAAATATGCATTCCATCCTGCCACTGTTCTACCAAAGCGGGTATCTGACTATCCAGGGCTTCATTCCGGAAGTGGACACTTACGTGCTGGGGTTCCCCAACGAGGAAGTAAAGACAGGCCTGCTCAATGCGCTGATTCCTTACTACGTCAGTCCCAATTATAACGCCACCACTAATACTTTGGACAGCATGTACCTCTCTATTTTAAAGGACGATATTGACGGCATGCTCTCTGTGGCCCGCAGCTTCTTCGCCTCCATTCCTTATCAAGAGGGAACGCTGAAGGACGCACCGATGAGTGAGGGACATTTTACAGCCATGCTCTATATGATGTTCTCTCTCATGAGCAACTACTGCTATTCTCAGGTGCGCACTGCAGCAGGCAGGATGGACATTCTGCTGAAAACCGGTACCACCGTCTACGTGATGGAGCTGAAGATGGACGGCAGCGTTGACGAAGCTCTTCAGCAGATTGATGACAAGGGCTATGCCATCCCTTACGAGTCCGACGGGCGGAAGGTCGTCAAGGTCGGTATCAACTTCAGTTCGAAGGAGCGCACCATCACGGAATGGAAAGTAAAACGCTGAATATCGGCCCTTGCCTTATTGCCGGGTCGATATTCAGTGCTTGAGAGAAAGAGATTCGCTAAACTTATGGCTGTTTGCCGATGTAGGCCAGAATGCCCCCGTCGACATAGAGGATATGTCCGTTGACGAAGTCGGAGGCGTCGCTGCCGAACTTCATACCGATACAGAGCCCGATGATGGTGAAGATGACCGGCATCATAACCGAGGCACCGAGCTGGATGATGTAATTGAAGATGTTCATATCCGTTTTGATGTTTTCTTTTTCTTATGATACGTTTCTGCCGTGGCCTTTACTTAGTCCCACATGAACTTTAATGTCGGCAAACGACTGCAAATGGATATAAACAACTCGTTGATTATCAATTAACAAGCGTTTGCAAACTTTGTTTTTGCCTATTGTGGATTATCCGTTTTTTGATTATTTTTGTACCGCATTTGTAACTCGGCATCGGCGTGCCACGGCACAAGAAACTGCACGACATTGCAGCAAATGCAACGTAGATGCACGTTGATTGTCGGACAATGCATATAACGGATTAATTCACAATGGCAAAAAAACTATGATAAAGAAAAAAAAACAACGGACAAGAGGGAGGATAGAAGCAATGGCGACGCTGCTCTTTTTCTACGCCAAGCATCAACAGCAACTTTCATGGCTCGGCGGCAACTTCAACCAAGTTATGTACCGGGCCAATGAACTGGCCATTGATGACAAGCTCAACGAGAATTACTTCCACAAGGTCATCGTACCGGAGGCTCAGTCCACCTTGAAAGCCATCAGAAGCATCAAGGCGGAGTTGGATGCTATTCACGACAGTCTTGAAAGAATTTAATCCGTTCAACCTTAACCATTCAAGTAACATGATTATCACCATTCTACCACCATCTGCCATCTTCCATGCCATCGCTTACAATGAGATAAAAGTTGAGAAAGGACTGGCAACACTGCTCGAAGCGCAGAATATCGACGGGCTCCGTCCAGAAGCCTATACTACTGACAAGCTACAACGATACTTCCTTAACTATTCATCTCGAAACACTAACATCAAGAAAGCACAGTTCCATGTCTCTGTCAGTTGCAAGGGCACGGAATACTCTCATCGGCATCTCCTCGATGTTGCCCATAAGGAGACCATGGTATGGACGTGAATGATGTGGACGACGAACAGAGCCAGCAGGCAAAGTGGCGGCGATAGACAGTTAGAACAACCTGGGTTCTTTGTCGAGGTAGCTTTCCTGATGCAGAGGGACAATCTTGTCAGTGGGCAAAAGATGTCCTGTCATCAAGGGAGAATGTGGGTCGTGAAGAGCGTAATTCTCTTTCGCCTTTTCGTGGTCGTAGTTGGCATAGCAGTATCGGCAACCATTGATGCAGGTGTTGTAGTCGCCAAGTCCACGACTCTCCATGCACCTGCAACCGGGGCGGTTGCCCTTCTCGGGCACCTTCTTAAAATGCAGACCGAGTGAATGCTCGTAGATAGCCCGTGTCATACAGCCACTGTTATGGATGCCGTATTGCTCATAGCTCTCCTTCGTACCACAAGTCTGAATATACAGATGGTGCTTGGCGGCAATCTCACCTAATCCCTTCGCAATCCGTTCTTTTTGCTGTTCTGTAATCGGCAGCAACTCGGGCATGTGCAGCTTCTTATACCACACTACAAAACTGAAAAGGCAACGGTCAACGTATGGTGCAAGCCGCCTGGCCATATCGTCGAAGGTCTCGAAATGCCGTTCTATGGTGTATTTGTCGGTCAGCAGGACAGGGTCGTACCGCCAGATGATTTTCTCCTTCCCGACCAGTACCGACAGTTCTTTCAGCGTCTCAATACTCTCTTCAATGCTGGGTACGTTGGGTTCTATGTCCTTCCCATAGGCGGTTATGGTGTAGTGGAAGTGGCAGTTGAAGCGGTCGGTGATCTCATGCAGTCGAGGCAGAATCGGACGGTAGTTTTTGCTACAGAACTCCACTACGTCAATAGTCTCCGGCGTGAGTTCTATTTTGCTCACCACATCATGGTAAAACGGATTACGGCTAAGGACATAGCCTTCATTAAAGCGGTTCAAAAGCCATTCCGAGAAATAGTTCACCGTATCAGTCCTGCCACCTGTATTCAGAATCATAGTTATCCCTTTGCCTTCTTAACGTACTTCTTTCTGCTGTTCAGAATGTCTTTCATGTTGCTGAGAGACCATTCAACAAGCTGGTTGAGCAGTGGAATGAGAGACAAGCCACGCTCTGTAAGATAATACTCCACATGTGGCGGAATCTCAGGATATATCTTCCTCACTACAAGATCATCAGCCTCCAACTCACGGAGTGCTGATGTCAGCATCTTCTGAGACACATCGGGAATAGCCTTGCAGAGGTCACGGAAGCGCATCGGCTTATCTTTCCCCTGCAGGGTTAATAACACAAGCAAGGACCAGCGATCGCCGATCCTTGATAACACATTTCTTATTGGACACGTTGGAAACAACGGGTCAACAACTTGATTTCTTATCATTTGCAACAATTATTCTTATAGAAGTTAGCTGCCAAAGCGTCAAGTCCTTCCTCTCCAGGGAGATTAGGATATGCTGCTTTCAGAGCCTTCACGAAGCTGGCTGCATCCTTGTTCTCATTAAGAAACTGCTCAATCTTTGAAAGGTAACCGATGCGGAAGTTCAGATCCTCCGGAGTAGCTATACCGCCATGTGAGCCAAGATAATACTTTGCGTTGTATGATTTTGCAACCTTCAATCCCTCAATAGCCTGTGATACAGCCTCACGGTTTGCAAGCTGAAGGCTGTTCATGTGAGTCTTACCAGGAGCCCAGTGTGAGAGATAGAATGTCTTGCCGATAAGGATACCAGCTGCAGGGAAATCGTTTTTCGGACCATTGACGAACAGGTACTTTACTCCGTTGATTGTCTTTGTCTCACCGAACTTCACCTCAGAAGTCTTTCCTGTAGGCAGGTCAACCATCTTGTCGCCGAAGCTCTTCTGGAAGCCCTTCATCATTACGTCGTAAGCACCCTCGTGCATGAACTTAGGCATACCTTCCGGCTGAATGATTGCATTAGCACCGGTACCACCCTCATGATAGTCAACGATACGTGCTGTTACTAGCTTGCCGAGTTTGGTGATATAATCATTGAACTCCTTAACGCTACTCTTGAACAGAGGCTCTTCAAGTGTAACAAGTCCGTCCTTTGTCTCAACGATGTAGCTTGCGTCTGCCATAACATCGCCGCTGTTGTAAACGTGCATTGTGAATCCGTCACCTGTGTATGTCTTGAACGAACTCTGTGCTGAAACTGCGAGTGCAGCCATAGCTACTACTGCCAATGTAAAAATCTTCTTCATTTTCGATATACTTTTATTCTGTTATTTACTAACTTTTTGTTTGCGGTTGCAAAGGTACACCGAAAAAGAATATCTCACAAGAACGCACTTGAACGTAAGACAGTTACCACGAGGTTAGAATTGCTGAGGGTCAGACGGTTACTAAAAGTAAGTTTATATTTCTTTAGCAGTTTTACTTATTATTTGAATTCTATCAATGTACTTGTCTTGTCATTTAGGGAAAGTTCAACAAAGAATGTTCCGTCGGCAGTTAATAATGTCTGAGGAACAAGCGACTGACCGAATCTTGCAGGAATTTTGAACTCTACCCTTACATTGTTGTATTTATAGCCTTCAGGCAGATACTCATTGGCTATACGGATATAGTTGCCATTGTTCATGTGACCGTTATAGTCGATGTCGTTACGTGTTACCGCAACCAGTTCCTGAACATTGAATTCAGCATCCTTTGGTACGATTATCCTTCTTTCGCCATAAGTCATGTCCTTCTTTGGCTCAATGCTGACAGATGATAGCACATTCTGCGGAATTCGCTGAAGCCGACCGGTCGTTCTGTCGACGAATGCGCCCATCGACCATGTCTTGTAGCATACATTCCCTTCCGCATCATAAATAAAAGTGTTGCGGAAGCCGAACATGGGCTTGACTTCAAAGACAGTTGTTACAGTCTTTAGCCGTTCCTTGTACTTCGGTACACGGACTATTTCTACCTGACGCGATGCCAATAGTTGTGTCATTCCCGATTTCTCGAAGAACGCTTTTACCGTTGGCTCAGAGTCAATCCACATTTCCGAGCAGTCCTGCATCATCTGAAAGGCCGAGAAAAGCTTCAGGTTCCCGTCCTTGTCGCAGGTGCTTGTTGTTACTATATTGTCTATGCTGTACATGTCTACTAAACCTTTTTCTTTGTATTTTATTTGAATACCATCTTTACATGTTGTATACCGTCTTCCATAAATGGCTCTGACATGACTTTCAGTCCGCACTTCTCATAAAATGGAATGGCTTGGACTTGTGCATCAAGCCAAACTTCTTGAGCATTGTACTTGTCTTGTGCCACCTGTATGGATTGTCGGATTACATCGCTTCCCAACGACTTTCTACGAAAAGTTTTGGCTGTCACAACACGTCCGATCTTTATATGAATTTCATTATCGTCCTTATATACTCTTGCGTATGATGCAAGTATGTCGTCTTCATACAGAAGTATATGCGTGGCAACTAAATCTGTATCATCCAGTTCTGGAACCCAGATGTTTTGCTCGATTGTAAAAACGTCCTGCCTTAGCCGACAAACATCATACACTTGCCTTCCTGTTAGTGAGTCAATATTTGATATAAGTATTTGCTTCATCGTTTTATTTATTCGAAATGTCTGTGCAGCCATTCCATGATTCCGTCCACGACATAGCCTTGCTCTGATGGTGTGAGTTGCCTGCCTTTTGGAAACAAATCCAATTCTTTGTACATGTGCAATCTAACCTTTCAGCAGACTGATGAATTCCTTTAGAGCAGTATCATCATTAAGTGATGGTAAATTCTCATGTAAAGAATATGAGGTAAATGGCAATAACTGCCATTGTCGTATATGCACCATATTCAAATGAAATGCGGAACGCTTTGATGAATTTTTCTTTGAATAAGTTTATTTTCTCCATTTTTACTTTACAAAATTCTTATCTTCTTGGTTCAAAAATATTGAAAAGCTATAGGCTATTTAAATCTTGTGGTAGAACTCTTCAAATGGCAGACGGAAGCGGTCACCACGCACACCGCCATCTGTTCTGACACCACAGGTGATGACCATATTGATACCGCAATCGTGAGGCAAGCCAAGAGCCTTCTTTACAAGTAGACTGTCGAAGCCCTCTAATGGACAAGTTTCATAGCCTTGTTCGCTCATTGCAAGCATGAACGTCTGTACAGCCAATGCACAACTCTTGTGGACGACGGTACGCTCATCGGCTTCGGTAACCTGTCTGACCATTGGACGGAACAATCCGATAATCTGTGCGAGTATTTTTCTGAACAATCCCAGCAATCCGAAACAACGCTTGTATGTCAGTGGCATAAGTTTTTCATAGTACTGCTTCTGCAAAGCAATTCTATGAGCCTTTCTGTCCTCAGGACTGTTTCGGTTAATCTCTTAAATGCCTGCTTTCAATACAGCCTGAGAGTGAGCCTTCCATTTGTCCTGACGGGTAACGAATACTACCATCTGCTTACAAGACTTCGCACTGCCCTGGTCAAGACATGCGTGAGCCATTTCTGCCAGCTTCTCAGGGTCAGTAACGTGGTAAGCTTCCCATAGCTGCATATTTGAACTTGTCGGTGCAAGAGTAGCAAGGCGGATATACTCCTTAACTTTCTCTGTATCTAACTCTTTATTAGGGTCATACTTGCGTACTGCCCTACGATGCTCAAGTATCTGTTCTAAAGTCATAGTCTTTATATTTTTACGGCGACAAAGGTAGCCAAAAATAATGAAATTGCCACGAACTCCAATAAGGAAGTCCGTGGCAATTTCAGTTTTTAATCAATTTGAGTTTTACTTATCAAAGCGCTCGAGGTGCAGACCGTCACTTGTTGTCAAAATTACAACTTCCAAACATCTATCCCCGTTATTGGGTCTTTCTTTCTGCCAATAGTTCCGTCTTCAACCGGATCTATACGCAACTCAGCTGTATAAAGAACGATAGCCGACTTAAGATGGCCGCCAAAGAAAGACATTTTACCTTCTCCATTAAGATAAGAGAACATTGAATGGGCATGAATTGCACGGCTCCCGTCGTCACAAGTAACAACATTGCCATTGAGTGAAATCATCTCCAGCATTCCTTTTTTGTTGTGATCAAGGAAGTCATCCTTCTCAGGAATATAGGTAGCAACGGTTACATCACCACAGGCTCCGATGCCTTGGAATAATGCAGAGGAAACACCATTTGACTCAAATACACTCATCAAACTGCCTATTATCTCATCGCTCTTGTCAAGGCGGACATAAATGCTTCTTCCCTTCTTTGAGTATTCCATAATGTTTTTATTCTACTACAGTAAATTATCTTTGTCTATTTTTATGGAACTTCATCCTTAGCTTCTTTCGTGAATAGCCTGCACTGGACAGTGTTCATAGCAGTTGCCACACTGAAGACAGTTGTCCTGTCGAATTAAAAAGGGTCCGCCCTCATCAATGGCTCCTTCTGGGCATACGCTCTCGCAAGTACCGCAGCCTATGCAGTCATCGCTGATTTCATAGCCTTTGGGCTTCAACGTGGCATTACCCATCGTGAAATAATAACGGAGAATAGGATGAACGCCAAGATTGAAGTATTCTATCGTGGCATCTTTGATGCAGTAAATGATGCCTATCTCACGGGTATCACGAGGATAAACATTAATAAGGTAAGGTTGCTCCTCGAAAATTTTGTCCATCCATTTCTTCTGGTCTTCGGCTTTATGGACTTTACCCGATAGACGAATCATTTCCTTGTATTTCGTAAGTCCTTCCATCTGGACAAACCCATTCGTCTCAAGCTGATGGGCAACACTCTTGCTACGCGCCGTGTAAAAAAAGATGGCGTCAGGTTCAAAGTGAATAGCGCTGACACACCTTACTTGCGGATGGTTGTCGGTATCGACTGTTGCAACATGCAGAATGCCAAACCATTGCAACTTCTGTAGGCATAACTCCTTAGTAATCTTAATCTCGTCGCTCATAATGTCCTCGTGTTATAATAATCCAAGCAACTCCTAACTCCTATTTCCTAACTCCTAACTAAGAAACTTCTTTCCAGCATTCTGGGTCGGGTGCGTACATCGAACCATGATAACCGGCGGCAACGGCAGGACACCCTCGGCAGAAACGCAACAGTTCGCACTTGCTGCACTTCTCAAAGTTCTCATAAACACGATACTTGTCCATCTCCTCACCCGTGAACAAGTCGTAAAGGTCATCGGACAGAGCATTGCCGACCTTACTCTCCATGCGGCGGCAAGCATAGCAGGCGCCATCGCTGAGAATAGTGAAATGACCATTACCGCAGTTGCAACCATCATAGACAATGTCGTCATCTGGATAAGACTTCGGGTCGAAAAGTCCGTGCTCATATTTGAATAGCGTCCACAAGTGGTCCTTCAAGCTAAAATAAGTATCCGAGTCCTTATACTGCTGGAACTTCTTCCAGCACTCCTCCATCATCCAATGATATTCCTCCGGCGAGCAGCACGTCTCACGGCTCTTGAGGTCAGGGCAATAACGTGCAAAGGCGAAGACATCTGCATGATGAGCAACGACAACATCAATAAGTGGCGGAACCTCCTTATAGTTCCATCGGCTCACTGTTGTCATTATTGCCACTGGTATTCCGTTCCGTTGCAGTACAGGAATAACATCAAGTGTCTCCTTGAAACTTCCCGGACGACGGATGCGGTCGTGGGTGGCTTCAAGTCCATCGAGTGAAAGCTGGTACTGGTGGCAACCGCAGTCCTTCAACCTCTTGCAGACATCGTCATTGAGGTGGAACGGATTGCCAAGGATGGTGAAAGGAATATCACGTTCTTTAAGCAAACCGACGAGCGTCCAGAACTGCGGGTGCAGTATCGGGTCGCCGCCGGTGATGTAGAGGTAAGGCTTCCGGTCGGCTTTGCGGCCGAAAGTCTCAATGTTGTCGAGCACTTTCCGCATGTCGCTGACAGTCATCATCTTGAACTTCGCGTGCGATCCAAGTGCATAGATATAACAGTGCTTACAACGTTGGTCGCAAGCTTCGGTAATGTGCCATTGAAATGAAAAGTACTCCATAATTCAGTTAGAAATTACTTGCTTGGCTTCTCAGCTGCTCCGCAAGCTGATGGCTTTTCTGATGCACCGCATGCTGACGGCTTCTCAGAAGCACCGCATGCTGACGGCTTCTCAGAAGCACCACAAGCTGATGGTTTCTCACTTGAACCACAAGCACTGCCACAAGCAGAACCTGCGTTCTTCTCCATCTTCACTGAAAATAAGTTCTTCAACATAATTCTTTTTGTTTTAAAGGGTTGACAAATATCGTGATTAAACACTAATCCAAGTCAAGGATAATCTTTCCTCCTGCTCCTCCATTCTCAAGCAGCGTGTGGGCTTCGGTGATGTCACTAAGCTTGAGCACCTTGCTGTAGAGGGGCTTGACATGATTGTCATGGATGATTCCGAACAACTCATCCATTATCTTCCGCGTGGGATAGTTACTGAAAAACTCCGAGAGGAACACACCGTTGGGAATGAACTTCGTCGGATCGAAATGCTCGATGGTATAGACACCACCAAGCACGCCCGTGTTGCATACAAATCCCGGACGGGTTACGGTGAGTAGACTGTCGTGGAGTGTCTTGGGGCCGATAAGTTCCAGTATTTTATTCGGTTGCCTATGAAACTTCCGTTGGCTTATCTGTCCGTCGTCAACGACACAGTAGTCTGCACCAATCTGCCACAACTTGTCAAAGGAAGCCTCCCTGCGACAAGTGGCTATGACGGTTGTACCCATTACCTTGCCAAATTGTATGGCCGCTTGCCCAATCGTGCTTGTGGCTCCCCGCACCAATAAGATGTCACCCTGCTTCAGGAGGAGGCACTCGCGCAAAGAACCATAGGCGGTGAAGTAAGTCTCAGGGATGGCGGCAAGCTCTATCCAGTTCAAATCCGTCTCAACCTTGAAAACGTTGTCACGCGGCAACAGCGCATACTCCTCATAGCTGCCGTTGAACTCGCGCCCCATTCCTCCCATGAGCGCAACGATCCTGTCGCCCTGTTTCAGGTCGGAATCCGAAGCATCGGCAATCTCGCCCGCACACTCTATACCGGGGACAATCGGCGTGTGGATATAATCCTCGTCGGCTTCATACATCCTAAGCAAAGCCTCGGAATGGTTCAAGCCGGCCGCATGGATGCGCACCAGCACCCATCCAGGGCGGACATCGGGTATTGGGATGTCACTTACCCGCAGGTCTTCTGCCTTACAGCATTTGTCGATAACAACCGCTTTCATCCGTCTCCTCTTTTTATTTGCAAAGATAGGAAGATTAGGATAATCATACAAGTACGCACCAAAAAGTGCGTCACTTACTAGGAGATAACTATTGTTGATTATAAGCATATTACAGAAATCAACTTTATACTTTATTAACCGTCTTGTTTTGTCTACTAACCATCTAACAAACGCTGCTTCCATCCAAAAACAAAGCTTTTGATGCATTCGCCAGCGATGTCGCCAGTATGGATATACTTATAGGAAGGCATCTCAAAGACACCACTCTTGTCAACCTTGTTGCCACTTACACCGCCGCAATAGTCGGCAGCTGCAAGCATCTTGTCATTGATCAGGTTGATGCTTACTTTCTTCGTTGCAAGAATATTCTCCAAAGTCTTGGTCTTATGCAGACTGAGCGTAAGGTGATGATGACAGACAATGCCAACGTAAGCCACAAGCATGAAGTTAACATTGCCCATAGTATCCTTGGCTCCCAGCGCGGCTGCCTGTGAGGGATAAAGGGCAAATACTGAACCAATATCTTCTTTTTCCATTTTCCTTATTTGCTTGAATGTTCGGCGCAAAGGTAGGTATAATTCTCGATCGAGGTAATGCTCTGAAAAAGAATATAGATACCATATTTACGGCTTTGTTTTACAAAGAGACTTCCAAAGGTGCAGAGATGACATTTGAGAAGGCATTATCACGGTAAACGGCATACTTGCTAATGCAACATATGATAGGTATGAGTCTTGTCATAACGTATACAACTTGTACAGACGTAAGTAGTGGGCAAGGTTAAAGTTTAATGTGGATTTTTTGTCAATTCAAAACAAAAAGCGTATCTTTGCAAAGTATAGGAAACGAAAGTACACAAGGAAAGCATAAAAGAATTTTTGTTACCATCGTGTTACTTCGCCCTATTAATATTATACGCAACTCGTTCGTTTTTAAACAGTTATTAGGTATTGCAGATTTTTGGGGAACTTATTATTCCTCAGAGACTTATAAAAATATTAAGAACAAATTAAGCGGTTAGTTGCGGAATTAAGGCGTCATATAATGCAGTTCGATGGCCGGGAAGTCCGGTAGCGTTACCTTTCTTCCCCTCTTGATAGCCACATGAAAGGCCTGTGGAATGACAGTGGATAAGCCATACGCACTCCATGCGGAGAAAGAGCAAAGAATACCATTTGGCACGAGCGTGTCAATGTCAACCATCGTGTCGGCCAACTGTTCCGGGCTTGCATAAACACCACGCTTTACCTTGACCAAGTCGCCTTGCTTGGCCTCTGACAACATCTTATAATAGATGTATCTGCCTTTTGATTTAGCACTGACAGAAGAAATAAAGGCCTTTGTCGTAGCCATACTGTTTTGTGTACATAGATACAACATTATTTTCAAAGTGATGTATGTTCGTACATATTTTTTTGGTTTTCTAGTTCCTGGCAGTCTTCTTTTATAAGAATTGTCATGATCCTTTTGAAAGAAAGCTCTTGAGTATGGCTTGTTCAAATAGTAATACCTGGTATCATTTGCCAGCCATCGTCACCTCTTTAAACAGTTGTTTCGATAACTCATCAAAGAAAGTCTTTACAGGTATATTTCCACCAGCCAGCTCTGGTTTGAAATAATATTTAAAATTCAAGTACCAACTTTTAAAGTTTGCTAATGCGACAACGTATCAATAGCATAGACTGTCAATAAATTACTGGATTTCTATGCGAACATTTTTTGTACTATTTACCTTGTAACTGTTTGATTATCAAGTGATATTTTATTTCCAGCATGAAACTATGTCTGCATAGTCAGGCTTAACGATAAGGGGATGTAACTCTTTCTTCCGTGAGATAGCCATGCCGAAAGTCAAAGAAGCAGGATAGACTATTAGGGGAATTACAACTGAGTTGGATTAAATTCATGACAGTGTGGAGCAAGTGCAGTTAGTGGATAAGAGACCCAGACTAATATCTGGCCTATGGAAAATATCTATTGCACCGCAAAAGCCACTGTTGTGATTACGTAACACAGCGAATCGGCTCGTATTTATAGCAAAGGAAATATTAAATCATATAGCAATGTCAAAGATTGTAACACTCGGCGAGATTATGCTCCGCCTTTCCCCCGACGGCAACGACCGTTTTGTCCAGACCGACCACTTCCGTATCATCCCGGGTGGTGGTGAGGCCAATGTTGCTGTCAGCCTTGCCAACTATGGTCATGAGGCTTTCTTCGTCAGCAGGCTCCCTCAGCATGAGATAGGGCAGGTTGCCGTCAACGCCCTGCGCCGTTATGGAGTCCACACCGATTATATCGTCCGTGGTGGCGATAGGGTAGGGCTGTATTATGCAGAGACGGGCGCTTCGATGCGTCCGAGTAAAGTCATCTACGACCGGGCGCACTCAGCCATGGCAGAGGCTTCTGCCGACGATTTCGACTTCGACGTCATCATGAAGGGCGCCCAGTGGTTCCACTGGAGTGGCATCACACCGGCTATCAGCGACAGCGCTGCCGACATCACCCGGCGCGCCTGCGAGACTGCCCGCAGACATGGCGTCACCGTCAGCGTAGACCTCAACTTCCGTAAGAAGCTGTGGACCTCGGAGAAGGCTATCTCTGTCATGCGTCCGCTGATGCAGTATGTCGATGTCTGTATCGGCAATGAAGAGGACGCCCAGCTCTGCCTTGGCTTCAAGCCTGATGCCGACGTCGAGGGCGGCAAGACCGATACAGCCGGCTATCACAGAATCTTCGAGCTTATGGCGAAGGAGTTTGGCTTCAAGTATGTCGTCTCTACCCTCCGGGAGTCGTTCAGTGCTACCCACAACGGCTGGAAGGCTCTGATATATAATGGTGAGGAGTTCTATGAGAGCCGTCACTATGACATCGACCCTATTATCGACCGCGTCGGCGGCGGTGACTCCTTTGCCGGTGGACTCATCCACGGGCTGCTCACCAAGAATACGCAGGGCGAGGCCTTAGAGTTTGCCGTGGCTGCCTCAGCGCTGAAGCACACCGTCAATGGCGACTTCAACCTTGACTCTGAGGCTGAGGTGGAGAGTCTGGCGGCTGGCAATGCCAATGGCAGGGTACAGCGATAGGCGGCAGGAAAAAGAAAAACTGCGAAGCAGGCAATAATATATAACTTTAATCGTTAACAATTTTAATGTAAGTCCTCATGCGGTCACCGGTGGCGTGGCACCGACACGCGACAACTTAGAGGGATGGTTCAAGGCTGGTGCCTATTGTGTGGGCACAGGCTCAAAGCTCTTCCCAAAAGATGTCGTGGCTGCCAAGGACTGGCAGTATATCACCGACAAATGCGGTAAGTGTTTAGAGATTATCAAAGAAATAAGAAAATAATGACAAGTGACAAATTCCAGGTTGTGCACCATCCTTTCACCATGCGTGAGGCCATTGACGAAGCTAAACGTTGCCTTCAGTGCAAGGTGCCTCAGTGCGAGAAAGGATGTCCCATCGGCAACCATATCAAGGAGTTCAACCATCAGCTGTCGAAGGGCAACCTCGGTGCTGCTATGGAGGCTATCAATGAGGTCTCCAACCTTCCGGCTATCTGTGGTCGTGTATGCCCCCATGAGAAGCAGTGCCAGGGCCATTGTGTGCTGGCCCGCAAGGGCAACCCCATTCAGATAGGGCGCATCGAGTCGTTTATCGCTGACTTCGACACACAGATGCGGCTCTTCCGTGAGCCTGTGCCGCAGAAGACAAGGGGCAGTGTGGCCGTCATCGGCTCCGGCCCTGCCGGACTGACCGTGGCCGGCGACCTGGCACGCAAAGGCTTTGCCGTGACCATCTATGAAGGTCAGTCAGAGCCTGGCGGTGTCCTGATGTGGGGTATCCCCGAATACAGGCTGCCGAAAGATGTAGTACGCTCGGAGATAAAGAAGATAGCAGAACTTGGCGTCAACTTTGTCAACAATACCCTTGTGGGCACCAACGGCCTCACCGTAGACAAGCTCTTCGCCGAAGGCTTCGATGCCATCTTCATGGGCACCGGCACGGCGATACCTCAGAATATGGACGATGTCCCCGGAGCCCGTCTGCGTGGCGTGAGCCAGTCTACCTACCTCCTCCATCAGGTCAATGCCTTCAATGAAGGAGCCATAGGCCGTGAGATGGTGCCTGTCAACAAAGGAGAGCGGGTCGGTGTCATCGGTGGTGGCAATGTCGCCATGGATGCTGCCCGTACGGCCATCCGCCTGGGCTGTGATGTCACCGTCATCTACCGTCGCGGCCAGGAGGATATGCCCGCCATCCAGGCGGAGTATGAGGAGGCTGTCAGGGAGGGTGTAAAGTTCTGGTGGCATTCCTCCGTCACGGAGTTCCTCGACAATGGTCGTGGCCGCTTGGGCAGCGTGCGCATCAAGAATGGTGAGGAAGAGCGTATCGAGCCTTTCGACCGTATCTTCCTGGCTATCGGCTCACGGCCCGCCAACCGCATCGTCTCTACGACAGACGGTATCGATGTCGACGAGAAGGGCTATGTCAAGGTTGTGGACCGCCCTTATGGCATGACGACACGCCGTGGCGTCTTTGCCGGAGGTGATGTCGTCCACAGACCGCAGACCGTGGTCTTAGCGATGAAGGCTGCCAAAGATGTAGCGCTCGGCATTGAGCAGTATGTCGATGCCGTCAAACTGCTCGAATATATTGACAAAGGAGTATAATAAAGGGGCACAGTGGATATTTTCCGTGGATCGTATATGAGTTTTCTTCTTTGGTCACAGATCTTTAGTTGGTTAGAGGCACCGTTACCAAACGGTAAATAGTTTTTAACCAAAACCAAGAAAACCTCTTTGTGTCAGTTTTCGAGCTCAAGCTGGATTCATCGGCAGAGGCCGCTATGCAGCAGATTGACCTAAAGAATTATCCATCGCGTTTCTCTCTTTCTGGCTATCCCGTCACCAAGGTTGCTGTCAACTTCGACAGCAGCACACGTACGGTCAAGGACTGGATAGTTGAATGAAAAGATTGCAACCCGGTGTATACTATCAAGTGGTACAACTTTGGCGGTTGGTCTGCAAGGTCTCTCGCTAAACTTCGTTCATATTCCCAATGCCTCCACCCACTGGGCAAGCTCTTCATCTGATGGTGAGTTGAGCAACTTGCACGCTTTCCACTTGATGTTGGGATATTGCTTCTTCAGCTGTGCGGCGCTATTGACGGTTCTGGGCGCAGGCGGCCAAGCATAACGACAGTGCCGCTGCAAACAATAATATGATTTTCTTCATGATGCCGATTTATTTTTCTGTTGCCAGCCTGCCGTAGTCCTCGTCGCTGACGGGCTCCAGCCATTCGTTCGACTTGTTCTCGCCGGAAGGTCAAGTGGGCGAACCAACTGTCGGCGGCAGCACCATGCCATTGCTTCACGTTAGCAGGAATATGGATGACGGTGCCGAGATATTCCTCTCCGGCTGTCTGTACTATCTTGTTCTTTGTCATCATATTCTGGTAATTGTCCTTAATGTATAAATGATAATGCTTACGGATGCAAAGTTACGGAGTTTCGGTAAATGCTATGTTATATGAATCCCCGACAAACTAACTATTTTCGCAGAAAAAGGGCCAGGACAGCACGAGACCACTATTTTCGGCGCCGCATCTTCTCGTTGATTAGTTTGATTTTGGAGATTTCCTGTTGCGTGGTCTCATCAAGGCGGGCTATATCATCGTCGGTGAGCAGATCGTCAAAATAGAGACCCACAATAATATCAAAATAATGTCCACCCGTAGCATGGTCGTATCGATCGGCAATGTGGCGGTCGAACTTATGCATAAGCTTATATAGTTGAATGTAGCGTTTGTGCCAAGACCCTTCAACGCTCCACCCATTCTCCTCGCGATAGGGGGCATTGAGTTCCGCTAAAGGAATCGACTTTGCGGCTTCCTTTTGCAGCTCCTTTACAAATTGTTCACATTCAAGTTCCAATCCCTTGTGGATGAACTCACGGCAGAGCCGTTTGTCTTTCTTTGATAGTTCCATAATTCTGTATGTAAGATGTTTTCCCTGTCTATTAGCTAATTCCTTGCTTCCTTCTCATCTCCGATGGCGCCATGCCCATCACCTGCTTGAAGGCGCGGTTGAAGTTGGCGGGCGAGCTGAAGCCAGTGTCGTAGGCTATCTCTTTGATGGGCATTGTGTTGTCGGCCATCAGCTCCAGCGAGCGGATGATGCGCTGATAGCCCAAGTAGTCGCTGAACGTGGTGCCGGCCTCACTGAAGAGGCGGCTGAGGGTCCTTGGCGAGACTCCGGCTTCATGCGCTGCGTCCTCCACCTTCACATTGTCGGCAAGATGGTGATGGAGAAAGGCCATGGCCTTGCGCAGGGTGGGGTGGAGCGTGGCATCAATACCTCGCAGCGGCAACACAAGCTGTCGTTCTTCTTTGCGGAAGGTGTGGAAGAACGAAAGGCAGAAGCCGAACAGTCCGCTGTCGTCCTTGGTGATGACGGGACCGTAACCGGCGATGAAGCGGAAGTTGGCCATCGCCCACGGACAGACATAGTGTACGGAGAAAGCATCGTCAGCCACCTTGGCATCGCTCTGGGAGAGGAAATAGAAGATGCGGAGCGCAATGCGGCGGTTGTGGCTCGTCAGGGCGTGAACCGTGCCACGCGGAATCCAACACGCATAACCCTCGGGGACGAAATACTCCCGCTCGCCGACAGTGACGCGCAGGGTGCCGGTGACTGTTTCCACCAACTGTATGCAGTCGTGGCTGTGGGGAGCCAGGTCGATACCCTCACGCCCTGTGTCCTTGACCATCACCTTGTCCGGAGAACCATTGTCGACAAGCCGGATAAAGCTGCGTTGTTCTTCATTCATTCTTCTTATATTATTGACATCATGCTCTTGGCACGATATGAGAAGTCTTTGGCATTATTTGCAAATTCTGCACAAAGATAATATATTAATTTTGCAATCGAAAAGGAAATACCAACAATAATATTAAAAAAATGAATATGAAAAAACTCTCATTGATCATAGCCCTCATGGCCATTGTTATTAGTGGCTATGCCAAGGGCCTGACGCTCAAGGTTTACAACCCGGGAGCTAAAGCGATCTTCCCCGTGACCTCCACCATCGTCTATGGCAAGAAGGATGCCGCCCTTATCGACGCACAGTTTCAGAAGCAGTATGCCGAGGAACTCATCAAGCAGATCAAGGGACTGAAAAAGAACCTGAAGTACATCTTCGTGTCCTACCACGACCCTGACTATTACTTCGGTCTTGATGCCCTCCATAAGGCATTCCCCGAGGCGCAGATCCTCTCTACGGCTCAGACCGCCTATCTCATCGAGGCTTCCAAGGACTTCAAGCTGAATATATGGAAAGGTCAGTTGGGTGCTGATGCTCCCGACACGCTCCTTGTTCCACAGCCTGTCGACTCCTTGCCTTCCATTGAGGGCAACGCTCTTCAAATCAAGTACAACAGCGACGACTCGGCCCATCCGTTCATGTGGATTCCAAGTCTCCGCGCCATCGTTGGTGGCGGCAGCGTGACGGAAGGCTTTCATGTATGGATGGCCGACGCCAAGGACGACAAGGGGCTGGAGCAGTGGCAGAAGGTCATCGGCGCTATGAAGCAGCTCAATCCTTCGACGGTCATCCCCGCCCATTTCGTCAGCAGCGACTATAAGCCGACCGTGCTCGACTTCATGGACAAGTACCTCGCCGCTTACCGCCAGGCTGCGGCAGAGAGCAAGGATGCCGCCGCACTGACCGCAGCTATGGAGAAAGCCTTCCCCGAGTTGCCCGGCAAAGAGAACTTAAGCTTCGGCGCCAAGGTCTTCAAGGGCGAGCAGGAGTGGAAAGTGTTCACACCCTATCCTCCCATCGGCCGCGCCATCAAGGTGGACTTCGGTGCCTTTGCCTTCCGCAACTCCTTCAAGGATGCCCACCACATGACCTTCCTTGGTCTCAACGGCATTTATAAGGATCTCACCGATAATGTGCTGCCCACCGTGGTAGAGGTATCACCCAACGTCTTCATGGTCTATTGGTCAGAGCCCAACTCTACAAAGTCGAATGTGGTGCATGTGCAGAACTACAACACCGGCACCGTCTGGACCAATATTGCCGCTCCAGACGGTAAGTTCTATAACATGCAGGGTAAACTGAGTGTGGTAGAATAAGATTAAGATTATTAAAGAGCCGTGGCTCCGTTTCCTATCGGTCGAGCTACGGCTCTTTGCATTAAAAAACAAGACAGATGAATACAATGCCTTCCGTCTTCCTGGGTCATGGCAGTCCGATGCTTGCCCTCGACGATAACCAACTCACGCATACGCTCTCCCGACTGGGACAGCAGATTCTCAATAATTACGGTCGTCCCAAGGCCATCCTTATGATTTCGGCCCACTGGTACACGAACCGCACCCTCATTCAGCGCACCGACAGTCCCCGGCAAATCTATGACATGTATGGTTTCCCCAAGGCTCTCTACGAAGTGAGATACCCTGTCCGTGGCTGTGCCGCGCTCAGCGATGCAGTGTTGGGCATCAAGGAGATAGGGGCTGAGATGGACAACTCCTGGGGCATCGACCATGGCACTTGGACACCGCTCGTTCATGTCTTTCCCGATGCTGACATCCCTGTCGTACAGCTCTCTGTCAACGGAGTGCTCACACCGCGGCAGTGCTACGAGATAGGGCAGCTGTTGGCTCCTCTGCGCAGCCAGGGCTATCTCATCATGGGCAGTGGCAATGTGGTACACAACCTGCGGCGTGTCAACTGGAGCAGCCAGCAGGGAAGTCCTGAGGCTGTCGCCTTCAACCGCTACATCACCGAGGCCGTGGAGCGCCGCGACGACGAGGCCGTCATCGGCTATGCCAGCCATCCCGATGCCCGTTACGCCGTGCCTACCGCCGACCATTTCCTGCCCCTGCTCTATGTGTTGGGCTCAAACGACGGCCGACACGTCACCATCTTCAACAACCATTTGGAACTTGACTCCATGGCCATGACAGGCTATTTGATTGAGAATGGGAAACGTTCTTTTTTTTATTTCTATGAATAATTCAGGTTAAGAAAAAAAAGTATATGAAAACGATGAGACTGATGACCCTGGCATTCGCAATGGTGCTATCGGCTTCTGTATCAGAGGCCAAGACTTTGACGACAATCGTCTAAGAGATCAAGGCTTGCAGAAACTGGGATGGCTCTACTACATTCAGCGATGAGGCAGTGAAGTCATCCACGTTTCGGGTAACAATATAGTCAGCCTTACATTCCATGGCACAAGCATTCTGCATACCATCCTCAAAATCATCAAAGGCAGAGGATACTGATGTTTCGACGGTGGAACGGTCAACCACCGTAACGTGACAGTACTTGATGAAGTTTGAGATAGCAAGCTTGATGGCAGCGGAATCATTATGGTAGTGCTTAGCCATAAGATAGCTTGCTGTGGCAAACGACATCGAAGCAGCATATAGCTTAATCTTACGATGCTTGGCAAGGCTCATGATGATAGCGGCATCTGAATAGAAAAATTCTCTCTTGACCAAATAGTCAACGATAACGTTGGTATCAAGAAATGCTCGCGTCATTTGTACTTTTCCTCCCAATGTTTATGCATAGCAGCCTTGTCGTCTATGGCAGGACCACCCTTTATATCCTTCACAATAGCTGCTATTTCTGGGTCAATGACCAAATCAGCCTTGGTGATTTTGTTTTTCTTGGTCTCGCCAATAGCCTTCTTCACATACCGGCTAATACGCTCCAACAGGCTGTTGTCATCTATCTCCTGTATGGAGTTAAGCAATGATGTTTTAAGTTCGCTTCGCGCACCTTTTCTCGCCATGGCAGAACTCAAACGAGTTTGGTTCTGCTCATTTGGCTTACGAAAACGTTCAATAGCTGTCATAATCTCATATTTTGTTTCCTCACTTGCAAAGATAGTGCTTTTATCCCAAAGTTCAAAATCAAATATATCAAAAAAAACAGCCGGAAAGCTGAACTTTGGCTCCTCGGCTGATAAGGGATTAACAGAAGTTTGCTTAGGGCACCACAAAATACTAAAAGCGATTAATTAATAGCATGTTACATAGGCACTTTGCTCTTTCACGAGCCCCTATTGCAGAATGCAGTAATGGGGGCGTAGCCGCGTTCTATTCCTCATTCATCATCCATCTCAACGCATTGGTGCGGATGATTCCGTCATAATCGGAGTCAGGGTCATCATCAAGCGTGAGGAGGTACTTCGGATAGTGGTCGTCAATGTTTCTAAGGGATGCCAGCTCACGCTCCAGCGTTGCGGAATCCCTGACGGTGGCGGCTACTTGGTAATAAGCAAGCCCGTCGGTATTGATGGTTACAAAATCCACCTCAAGCTGGTCGTTCTTGCCCACATACACCTGGCTGTGACGGTGAAGGAGCTCGAGATAGACTTCATTTTCCAAAACCCTTCCTACATCGAAGCCTCTTGAGCCTAAAAGCATACGGCGAAGCCCAATGTCCACAAGATAGTATTTGCTGAGCGACTTGAGCAACTGCTTCCCCTTTATATTATAACGTTTGGCCTCGTAGAGGAAGAATGTCTCGCATAGCGCGTGCATATACTTCTCGACCGTCTTCTGGTCTATCTTCCTGCCCTCTGCCGTCATAAGGTCAGCGATGCGCTTCGTAGAGAGGATATTGCCAATGTTGTCGGCCGCAAAACGGATGACACTCTCCAGCATCGTCACATCCTGTATCTTCTGGCGCGTCATGATGTCCTTCACCACAATGGTATTGTACACCGCATTGAGGTAATCGCTGATCTCATCGGAGGACTCCAGTTCCAGCGTATAGGGGAAGCTGCTATTGGTGACATACTGGTTATAACTGTCCTGCAGGCTGTTCTGTCCGCCGATTGCCTCGACATACTCTCTGAACGACAACGGGAGCATGGAAATCTCGACATATCGGCCGGAAAGCAACGTGGCAAGCTCACTGGAGAGCATATAGGCATTGGAGCCGGTAAGATAGAGGTCTGTATTAGGCTTGAGATTAAGACTGTTGATGACATCGGGGAAGTCCCTCACGTGCTGTACCTCATCAAAGAAAAGGTAGGTCATCTCTGTTTCAGAGAGCCGGTCCTTGACATAGCCATACAGGTTTTGTGGGTCGCGGAGACTAAAATAATCGTAGTCTTCAAAATTGATGAAGACGATGCGCTCGCTGCTCACCCCCTGACTGATAAGCCAGTCGCGGTAAATCTCCATGAGAGTTGACTTGCCGCACCGGCGGATGCCTGTTACGACTTTTATCAGTTTCTTGTCTCTGAATTTCTTCAGCTTGCTGAGATATTCCCCTCGCTCTATTCTCTTCATAGTCGCTCAATATTAGTTTTATTGGCACAAAGATAATAAAAGTTTTAGGAATCCATTCCGAAAAGTGGGCGAAAATACAAAGTTTTAGGAATTCATTCCGAAAAGTGGCCGGGATAGCCCCTTACCCCGATTATGGCAGCAATGCCCCGTATTGCTGAAATTATCCCTTTCCTCTTGCATGAACAGAATATTTCGGTTAATTTTGTGCATTAAACAAAAAACAGACAGAAATGACAGACCAACCGATTATCTCCATCGACAGCATCGACCAATATAACAAGATGTATGGCTTCGAGACTTTCCACCCCTTGGTGAGCGTGGTGGACATCGCCGATGCCAAGCGCCGACCCAATCACATCACGCTGCGCTACGGGCTCTATGCCCTGTGGCTGAAGAACGGCATACAGTGCACGCTGCACTACGGCCGCCAGAAATACGACTACCAGGAGGGCACCATCGTGAGCTTCGCGCCGGGGCAGGTGGTGCGCGTCGACATGACCGAGGAGCAGCAGCACAGCACCTCGCACACGCAAGGGCTCCTCTTCTCGCCCGACCTTATCTATGGCACGCCGCTGGGCAAGGCCATCAACAACTACCATTTCTTCGACTACGGCTCCGCCGAGTCGCTCCACCTCAGCGAGCGCGAGCGGCAGATGTTCACCGACACCCTCGGGTCCATCCGCTTCGAGATGGAGCAGCCCGTCGACAAGCACTCGCAGACCATCCTCACCGACCGCATCAAGCTCATTCTGGACTACTGCCAGCGGTTCTACGACCGGCAGTTCATCACGCGCCACAAGGAGAACTCCGACATCCTCTCGGCCTTCGAGCAGAACATCAAGGCTTACTTCGAGCAGGGCGAGGCCATTCACCACGGACTGCCCTCGGTGGCCTATTTCGCAGACAAGGCCTGTCTCTCGCCCGGATATTTCGGCGACCTCATCCGCAAGGAGACGGGGCTGACGGCGCAGGTCTACATCCAGCAGCATATCCTCGCTCTCAGCAAGCAGATGCTCCTCGACTCCAGCAAGAGCATCACGCAGGTGGCAGACCAGCTCGGCTTTCAGTATCCCCAGCACTTCTCACGGTTCTTCAAGAAATTAGCGGGAATGACGCCGAAAGAGTATAAAGAGGGATAAAGACTTTTTTGATAACTTTTCTGTACAGTAAATTTTGCCATTAGAAAACTTTTTCGTTACTTTGCATCTGTAAGCGTCAACCGTAGTCCTTATTGGCTTTGACGCTTTCTGACTTTGACAGAAATGATAACATCAGAAAAGATAGACTTATGATTTTATCCACAACTCCGACCATAGAAGGTCATCAGATTTTAGAATACAAGGGTATCGTCACCGGTGAGACTATCATCGGTGCCAACTTCATGAAAGACCTGTTCGCCGGCATCCGCGACATCATCGGTGGTCGTTCTAACAGCTACGAGAAGGTGCTGCGCAAGGCTAAAGACACTGCTATGGCTGAAATGGAGGAGCGTGCCACGGCTATTGGTGCCAATGCTATTGTTGGCATTGACATCGATTACGAAACAGTGGGGCAGAGCGGGTCGATGCTGATGGTAGCTGTCAGTGGGACAGCGGTGGTCATCTGACCATCATGCAATGGCATAGAGCCGGAATTTCTTCCGGCATCGTCAGCGTGCGCTTCATCTCCTCTATCTTCTTTCTTCCGTTGTCAGAGATGTGAAATTTTTGGCAACGGCTGTCTTCAGAGCAAGTTTCTCGCAGAATCAGCTTCGCCTTCTCCAACACGGCAATGACCTTAGAGGCGTTGGACCGTGTTAGTGACATTTCCTCGGCAATATCTCCGGCGAGCCTCATGGAGCCGTCGGAGAGAAGGCAGAGGAGCATAGCCTCATTGAGGTTGAGCCCCACCGCCTTCTGCATCTCTGTCTCGAAGTTGCCAATGGCCTTATAGACATTGCGCAACTTCTGGATACATTCTGGTGTGATCATTTGAGCAGAATCTCGTTGACGGCTTCCTTGAGCTGGTCATATCCCATGGCTCCGACGTTCTTGGCTGGGGTGCCTGTCTTGGGGATGAAGAGAATAGTGGGGATGGACTGCACGCCGAAGACGGCAGCCAGCTCCTGCTGTTGGTCGACATCGACTTTATAGACGTCTACCTTGCCGTCGTATTCCTCGGCTATCTTCTCCACGTTGGGCGCCGTAGCCTTGCAAGGACCGCACCAAGTGGCATAGAAGTCGATGATAGCAGGGCGCTCACCCTTATAGTTCCATTCCGAGCTCGTCTCATAGTTCATGATTTTGCTCTTGAACATCTCGCTGGTCATTTCTACTGTTTTCATAGTCTTTTCTCCTTTTGCTTTTTTGTTAGTGATATACTTGCTGCTCTCTTGCTGCTTTCTTCCGCTCTCTGGCTTGCCTGAGCAGGCGGAGGCGAAAAGCATGATAGCAACCATGATAATTAATGTTCTGAATATTCTCATACTTTGTTTCCTTTGGAAATTATGTGCAAAGATAAGGCCAAACGTTTATACTGACAAATTTCCAATGGAAAATTAATTTCTTTTTGCAATCATTACAAAATATAGTGCCATGATGGCATCGGGCTATGACAGGTTAGGGAATCTTTGCTTCAGCGCGTCGTATTTCTCCATGGTCTTGGCTAAGAAGTTCTTATACTCCTCGCTTTCGGGATTGAAAGGGCGGTGATGGAGAGCCTCACGGATGGGCTTCCATTCTTTGAGGAAGGAGCGTGTGGCGTCGGAAAAGAAAGTGTCGGCCATGCGGTCGTAGATATATTCCACGGCCTGGTCGGAGGGGTGCAGCATGTCGGGCTTGTAGAAGCGGTAGTCTCTAAGCTCGTCGTTGACAATCTCATACGACGGGAAATAGGTGATGTTGGCTTCCGGCCGCTCCGCTGCCATTCTTTCTATCAACAGCTGTGTGGCCAGGAGTAGAGTGGCTTTCGACAGCTGTGACTGGTGGTAACCGTATTTGCGGTAGCGGATGGGGGAGACGGTGATGATGAACCGCACCCGTGGGAAAGATTTTGTTATCAGGTTAATGGCCTGCTGAAGGTAGTTGGCACATTCGTTGACAGCGAGTTCCTTCTCCTGGAAAAGCCGCTGCGGCCGCTTCTGACAGTTGTCTACGATTTCTCCCGTCTCCTTGAGGATATAGACATGGTTGGTTCCCAAAGTGAAGACCGCCGTCCCCGTTTCCTCTTTTTGGAAAGGCAGGTCGCCGGATTCCTTGAGCCGCTCCACGGTGTGGAGGATGCTGGCGGGGTTGTACATCACGCCGAAGGGGTTGACGACGGCACGGAACTTTTCGTCAACGAAGCGCTTGCCGATGTTGTCGGCGAAACAAGAGCCCACGAAGAGCATGCGCTCGCAGGGACCTATCTTCCATAGTGAAGAGGGAATATCAACAATCGTGCGGAAATCCATAGTAGTTATTTTGTTTTAACCGCTTGCATCATCTTACGCCAACGGAAATAGCCCATGACGGCGATGATGACATAGAGGCCGTAGAGTGAAGCCTTGAAAGGGATGTCTTTGATGACGTAGAGATAGCAACTTACGGCATCGACGAGAATCCAAAAGAGCCATTGCTCAAGGTATTTGCGTGCCAGAGCCCACAATCCTACAAAACTCAAGGCATTGGTGAAGCCATCGAGGACAGGCACGTTACTGTTGGTGTAGTGGGAGAGAACGAACCATGTGGCGGCCCAGGCCACAACAAAAAAGATGATAGCAGCCGGGTAGAGCCGCTTGGGCATGTGGGTGATGGGCATCTCCTCGCCGTCTTTCTGCTGGTGCTTGCGTCCGAACTTCCAAACCAGCCAGCCATAGACGGCGGCAAGGGTGTAGTATACTGCCATAGCTGCATCACCATAGAGGCCGTGAGTATAATAGAGGACTATGTCGAGAGCTGGCATGATGATACCCACGAGCCACAGCATAATGCTGGCCCTATACTCTAAAAAGATATAGATGAGCCCTAAGAGGGTCGTCGTGATGTCCAGCCAATGGTCGAGAAAAAAGTTCATTGCGGATGATGGTTTAATGCAAAGTTAGTTGATATTTTCCACACCGGCAAATGTTTGCGGTCATATCTTATCACTTTTCGCCTCAAAAGTAAAGTAGGCGATGACGATGCCGTCGGCCTTGATATTGATATGCTGAGCCGTCGCTTCATTGAGTGTCCCTTGCCATAGTTCCTTGAAAGGGTAGAGGTTCCATTTGAGTCCTTCGCTCTGCAGATGATGGCAGGAGATGTTAAAGATGCTGACTTGCTGTCCGGGGAAGGTGTCGAAGGAGGCGTTGCCCTCAGCCACGACAAACCAGCCGTAGTCGGTAACCATCACGGGCTGGAGGCCGAAGTCGCGGAAGTAGGTCACCATCAAGGAGATGTTGGCCAAGGTATGGTCTTCCCGCTTTCCTGTGGCCCCGACGTAGGCGATATGCTTCATTCCCTGCTTCCTGACAAAGCGTGTGGCTTTGGTGAGATCGTTGTCGTCCTGCTCGTCGACCTGATGGAAGATGTCCTTGATAGTAGGCAGGAAGGCTTGTGGCATGGAGTCGCCGTCGCCGACGATAGCCTGCGGCATGAGTCCATGACCTATGGCCGTCATCCCAGCTCTGTCGCAGCAGCAAAGGTAGCGGGCGTGGGAAAGAATAGCACACGGTATCTGAGCGGTGGGAAAGTCGCCATTGGCGACAATCACCGCATCAAATACCGTGTCTTCTGTGATTTGTTCGAAATGCATTAGAAGTTGATGCTCAGATGAGCCATCCAGTTGAAGGGAGCTGAAGGAGCAAAGCCTGCCTCATAGAGGTCTTTGACACGGTAAGCCTCAACATTGCCGTTCTTGTCTTTGCGGTAAGAAGGTGCTGCCCAGCCATTGTTATCGTATTTAGCGTCGAAGATGTTGTAGAGGGTGATGCCCACAGTAGCGTCCTTGATGCCAAAATACTTCAGCGAGAATTTGTAGCTCAGGTCGATATTGGTGTTGAAATGTCCCTTGATGAACATGTCCACATTCCGGTCGAAGCTGCCGTCCTTGTTGTAGTTCTTATAGCTCTTGAAGTCGGTATTGGTCAGATACTGACGGCTGATATACTGGCTTTGGATGCTGGCATTGAGACCTTTGTAGTTGAATGTGAAGATGTTGTTGAAGATGAGGTTCGGCGAGAAGGTGGTGCGAGTGTCGCCGAGGTTATAGGGTGTGCCGTTATCGAGCGTGATGGTCCAGTCTTTGTTGATGCTGCGTGCCCATGTGGCGTTGGCATCCCAGCGGAAATACTGGCAGGGCTTCCATGCAGCCTCCAACTCGACACCCTCACGATACGACTTACCGCTGTTCTCATTGCTGGCAATGGCCTCACCAATCTCGTTGAGCTCTCCGGTGAGCACATACTGGTGGTTGTAGTACATATAGTAGAGGTTGACGCCAGCAGAGAACTTGCAGCTCTCAAACTTATAGCCGAACTCTACATCCTGCAACTTCTCAGCCTTGAGGTGGTTGACGTAGTTGTCCTGATAATCGTTGCGCACCGGCTCCTTATGGCTGATGGCATAGCTTGCGTAGACGCGGTTGTGGCTGTCAATCTGGTAGTTCAGACCTGCTTTCGGGTTGAAGAAGTCGAAGTCGTCGTGTGCCCAGAGCGTATTGTCGGGGTTGGCTCCGTACCAGTCGCCCGGATCTTGCAGACGGAAGCCGACATGGCGGTACTGCAGGTCAACATAAGCGTTCAGCCCTGGCAGAAAGGTCCAGGCTGCTTTGCCATAGATATTGAAGTCGCTCTTCCATGCCTCGTTGCGGTAGTACTCAAAGTCGGGATATACCGTCGTTGATGGCCGGTAAGGTCTTGTCACCGTGCCGTTGGCATCTTTCAGCTTGTTGCCGTCAGCGTCCTTATAGATATAGTAAGGAGTGTTCGTTTCCCAGATTACTTTACCGAAGTGCTCACCGTCATAACGGTTCCATCCCGCTCCCAGTGTCGCCTTCAGGTCTTTCTTGTTGTCATAGTTGATGCTGGCGATGGCTCCGTAAAAGTCGTTATCCATCTTCTTCTGCCGCACGAGGTCGCCCGTCACGTGAGAATAATAGGTCGTGCCGTTGCTGACGATGAAGTTTGTCTTGTCATCGGTAGCCAGTCCGTAGTCAGCCCAGGCTTTGCCGTCCTTATACTCCTCATAGTAGCCCTGTCCCTTGGTATAGTGCAGGGTGACGTTAAGGCTCCACTTGTCGCCGAGCAGCTGGCTGGCGATGAGCTGGTAGTTCTGCTGATGGTAGTTATCGGTCTGTCCATCATAGTACTGCATGTTGCCATTCTGGTCCCAATACACACCGCAGGAATTGTAGCGTCTGCCATAGAGGCTTTGCTCGTACTTCGAGGCGTAGTTCCAGGCATGGTAGGTGCGCTCGGTGCCATTCCAAGTGAGGAATTTCACCATTGTATTGTCGGCGAAGTATCCGGCCTGAAGGAAATATGAGTTGAGCTTTGTCGAGGCACGGTCGAGGTAACCCTTCGATCCGATATTCGACAGTCGTCCCTGCAGTCCCCAGTGCCCGCCGAGGAGTCCAGTGCCGAAGCGCAGTGTCTCCTTATGGCTGTAGTAGGACCCGGCGCTGACGTCAAGGCCGAAGTAGGGTTCTGTACCAATATTCTCGGTCTGCATGTTCAGTGTGGCACCGAAAGCACCGGCGCCGTTGGTGGAGGAACCTGCGCCGCGCTGAATCTGCATGCTCTGTAGTGATGAGGCAAAGTCTCCCATATTGACAAAATACACCTGAGAGCTTTCAGCGTCATTGACAGGTACGCCGTTGGCGGTAATATTGATGCGGCTGGGGTCGACGCCACGCACACGGATGGAGGTGTAGCCGATACCATTGCCGGCATCGGAAGTCGTGGTGATGGATGGCGTGAGCGAGAGGATATAAGGAATATCCTGACCGAAGTTAATCTTTTTGATTTGCTGTTGTGTGAGTGTCGAGAAGGCCATTGGCGTCTTCTTGCCAGCTCGTGTGGAAGTTACCTGAACATCTTGCAGCTCATACGTTCTGATCGAGTCCGTGGGCTCACCGGCCACCGCCGGCACAGCAGCACAGAGCGTAGCTGCCATTGCGAAAAGAGTTTTCATTGAAACCTTTTGTTTTTAATGAAAATAACTAAAGGGAAGTACCTACCTACGCCGGCATTATCCGGATCAGGTTCTTGGGTATAATCTCAGCCACGGCACTTACCGCAGCACCCCTTAAAAAGCATTTTGCTTTTCGGGTGCAAAGTTACAAAAAAAGTGAAAGACAGTGCGGCTTATTGCATAAAAAATGCAAAAAATCATAGGGCTGCGGTTGTAAAAGGCTGGATCGATAACTTGTGACGACCGTCACACGATCTTACGACGACCGTCACACGATCTTGCGACGACCGTCACACGATCTTGCGACGATCGTCGCACGATCGCGTTGCGATTGTTCACACACAGAAGCATCTCGTCAGGCAACTGTTACAAGATAGATCTCTATCCTTTTGTTGTCCTTTTTTACATCTATTATCTTTCTTAAAGCATAAAAAAGTCTCGTGTAGGCTGTTTATATCCAATCTTTTCATTACTTTTGCAAGAAAATATAGGATTTACTTAATGAAAGAATTTGAATACTCAGAGGCTGAGGCCAACAAAGCCGAGACTGCTATTCTTGTCGGTCTTGTCACCCCCGAGCAGGACGAGGCTAAGACGAAGGAATATCTCGATGAGCTGGAGTTTCTGGCTGATACCGCCGGTGCTGTCACTGTGAAGCGATTCACGCAGAAGGTTGGCGGCCCTAACCAGACATCGTATGTCGGCAAGGGTAAGCTGGAGGAGATCAAGCAATATATCAAGGACGAGGAAGACAACGACCGCGAGATAGGAATGGTCATCTTCGACGATGAACTGTCGGCCAAACAGATTCGTAACATAGAGAACGAACTGAAGGTGAAGATTCTCGACCGTACCTCTCTCATTCTCGACATCTTTGCCATGCGCGCCCAGACCGCCAACGCCAAGACACAGGTGGAGCTGGCTCAGTACCGCTATATGCTTCCGCGCCTGCAGCGAATGTGGACCCACCTGGAGCGGCAGGGCGGTGGCTCCGGTTCGGGCGGCGGCAAGGGTTCTGTAGGACTCCGTGGTCCTGGTGAGACGCAGCTGGAGATGGACCGACGTATCATCCTCAACAGAATGTCGCTGTTGAAGAAGCGGCTCGTGGAGATAGACAAGCAGAAGAGCACACAGCGTAAGAACCGCGGGCGGCTGATTCGTGTAGCCCTCGTGGGATACACCAATGTGGGCAAGTCCACGCTGATGAACCTCTTAGCCAAGAGTGAGGTCTTTGCCGAGAACAAACTCTTTGCTACCTTAGACACCACCGTTCGTAAGGTCGTCATCAAGAATCTGCCTTTCCTCCTTGCTGATACTGTAGGATTCATCCGTAAGTTGCCTACAGACCTCGTGGAGTCGTTTAAGTCTACTCTTGACGAGGTGCGAGAGGCAGACCTTCTGCTTCATGTCGTGGACATCTCACACCCCGATTTCGAGGAGCAGATTCAGGTCGTCAACGAGACACTGAAGGATTTGGAGTGCGCTGACAAGCCGACGATGATCGTCTTCAACAAGATTGACAACTACCATTGGACGGATAAGGATCCCGACGACCTCACCCCGGCTACCAAAGAGAATATTACCCTTGACGAACTGCGTAAGACGTGGATGGCAAAGATGGGCGACAACTGCATCTTTATATCCGCTAAGCAGAAGGAAAATATCGACGAGCTGCGTGAGGTCCTCTACCGACGCGTCCGCGAGCTGCATGTACAGAAATACCCATACAATGACTTCCTCTATCCAACGGAAGAGTGAATAATGTATAGTGTATAATGTATAGTGTATAGTGTATAGTGTATAGTGTATAATGTATAATATACAGTTATTCTGAATAATAAATAAGGGTATACATAAATAAAGAATTTATGAGGAATCTGACCGAAGAAGAGATCAACATCCTTGATGACAATGGTTGTTGGGCAGAAGACTGGGGTAGTATTATGGTGAGCGACGACTTCAAGCCGAAGTTCATGCACCGCGTGCGTCTCTATGGCGAGGTCTCTATTGGTGACTTTGAGAAGAATGTCGAAGTCTCACCGGGCTTCCTGAAGCATTCCGGTATCAATGATGCCACCTTGCGCAATGTCTCTGTCGGCGATAACTGTCTGATAGAGAATATCGGCAACTTCATCAATAACTACACTATCGGCGACGATTGCTACATCTCCAACATCTCTACCATGGAGACAACGGAGGGAGCCACCTATGGACAGGGCAATATCATCTCTGTCCTCAACGAGGTAGGCGATGGTAACGTCATTCTCTTCAATGGTCTCAACAGCCAGTTGGCGGCCCTGATGGTCAGCCATAGCCGCGACAAAGAGTTGGTGGCCATCCTTCGCCGTCTGATACGTGAGGAGATAGAGGCTACCTCTCCCGACAGGGGAACCATCGGTAATGGTGTGAAGATTGTCAACACCAAAGAGATTACCAATACCATCATCGGCGACGACAGTGAGATATGCGGTGCCGCGCGTCTGAGCGATGCCACCATCGTGTCGTCGCCACAGGCTACTGTCTATATCGGCACCGGTGTCATCTGTGAGAACTCCATCATCAGCCATGGCTCCAGCATTATCAACTCTGTGAAGATGCAGGACTGCTTTGTCGGTGAGGCTTGCAAGATCAGCAATGGCTTCACGGCCTCCCAGAGTGTCTTCTTTGCCAACTGCTTTATGGGCAATGGTGAGGCTTGTGCGGCTTTCTGTGGTCCGTTTACAGCCAGCCACCACAAGAGCTCCCTGCTGATTGGTGCGCAGTTCAGCTTCTATAATGCAGGCTCAGCCACCAACTTCTCCAATCACGCTTACAAGATGGGACCACTCCACTGGGGCATCTTGGAGCGTGGCAGTAAGACAGCCAGCGGCGCCTATATCCTCATGCCGGCGGAGATAGGAGCGTTCAGCGTGTGTTTCGGCAAGGTGATGCACCATCCCGACACCCGTCCGCTGCCGTTCTCGTATATCATTGCGGGTGACAGCGCCACCTATATCTCACCGGGAAGAAATATCACCACGGTGGGCCTCTACCGCGATATCCGCAAATGGCCGAAGCGCGATATGCGGCCGTCGGGGGCACGGCTGAGCACCGTCAACTTCAACTGGCTCTCACCGTTCACCGTGGGCGAGATTGTGCAGGGCAAGCAGACGTTAGAGACACTGCGCCGTGCCGCTGGCGATGATGTCGCGGTCTATCCTTTCCATGGCGCACTCATCAAGGCCTCTTCCTTGGCGAAAGGCTTGCGCAACTACGACATGGCACTGCGGATGTATATGGGCAGTGTGGTGGCAAACAGAAAGCAGGAAGATGAACAGCTTGCGGCTCCCGCCGACAGCACCGGACTCGGTGAGTGGGACGACCTCGCGGGGCTGCTCCTGCCTGTCAGCGAGGAGGAGCGCCTTGTCAGCGATGTCAAGGAAGGTGTCCTTGACAGCATCCAAGCGGTGATAGATAAATTGGCAGACATCAACGTCCATTACAGCGACTGGCAGTGGGCGTGGGCCTACCAGCTCATCCAAAACTACTATGGCATAGAGGAGATTACTCCCGACGATGCCGAGAAGATAGCTGCTGATGCGGACGAGGCCCTCCACAGTTGGATAGCAGAGATTCGCAAGGATGCGGAGAAAGAGTTTGCCTTGGGAGATGTGGAGCAGTCTGTGCTCGACAATTTCTTAGCAAGCTTAGATAAACCTCAAATCCGCAACTACGCGCCTAATATGATACAGAAGCGAAAATAATCTGCAT